>Ga0316207_10001958_pt1 | contig 22885 bp, 16 predicted proteins | sample 6weekpyrite_MG_FD_204943 | JGI IMG/M metagenome (GOLD analysis project Ga0316207, IMG submission 204943) | Microbial mat bacterial communities from mineral coupon in-situ incubated in ocean water Damariscotta River, Maine, United States -... | ecosystem: Environmental > Aquatic > Marine >...
CTCGCACGACCGTACCGATCAAGAGTATTGGCTCCTCATTGCCAATCGGGACACTAATCTGGATTTTGGAACCAATTTTCAGCATTTTACTGTTTTCAAACAGCAGACCACCGACGCAAATATCTTTGCTAAGCCCCGAAAATGATTTCGAATTGCTGAACCCAAGCTCTTTTATTCTTATCGTTTCTGACAGCGAAATTCGCAAGAAGCGTCGGTTGTCTGCTTTGAATAGCGAAATGTTGTTTTTCCCCGCGCCTTTGGCACGATACAAAGCGCTGTCGGCAAGGTTAATCAAATCTTCTGCGTTCCGAGCATTGATCGGAAACGAAGCGATACCGCCGCTTACCGTCAGCTTAAGCTCCTTTCCAGTGATTTCCAGCCCGTTGCTTTCCACATTTTCACGAATTCGGTCTGCTAGAATCAGCGCGTCGATACTACTGGTGTTAGGCATCAGGACGACAAACTCTTCACCTCCGTACCGTACCGCGATATCACTTTGCCGTATTTCCTGAGAGATGACCCTGGCAATTTGACACAAAACCTCGTCACCCGCCTGGTGACCGAGTGTATCGTTGACCTCTTTGAAGTCATCGACATCAATAAACAATAGTGACACGTCGTTATCATAGCGCTCGGCCAGTGCCAAAAGCTGATCCAGAGAGCTCGTCATATAACGACGATTGTACAGTCCGGTGAGGCTGTCGTGAGTAGAGTCCCGGGTGGCTTTTTCATATTCGGACATTTCAACCAGTTTGGGCGTATCAAAAAAATTGCCGTGAGTGTCAAAATAATCGTACATGACGGACAGTAAGTTCACGGATCTTCCCAGACGCTTGCTAATATCCTCTCTGTGGCGTAGCACATCATCCCAGTATTGCCTTGCTTCGGAAGGCCTGAGCTTGATACCTGCAAATACTTGAAAAATAGCCTGACACACCCCTTCGTCTTGCTGGTCAATGAGATCACGCATTTTGAGGATGAAGGCATCATCACTCGGCTCGCTCTCTCTGTAGCGCAATACCAAAGATTTGACTGTTTCCATTTACTTGTTTCCTTTGGATCAATTATTGGGGTTTATCGTTACGTCGAAGGTTGCGCCGCAGTTGAAAAGCGAATCATAGACTATTCGGCCGAGAACTCATATAGAGAAGGACTACGTCTATCCGCTACGTGGTTTAGGGCCGCAGTAGTCGATATCCCGTTAGGCTGGAAGCATTCTGCATCCGCTAAAAAATAGACTAGACTAAAGTCTAATACCAAATAGACCAAAGCATCAATATTAACTCCGTTATCAAGGAGGCAACAATCTAATGAGAATCAAAACCAAACTGCTCTCCGGCATGTCTCTATTGGCTATCGTTCCCATTTTGGTGGCTGCTTTAACGATCGGTTATGGTGCGATCAATTCCAGTGAACAAGCATTGGAAGGGCAGCTGCAAAACCAGCTGATCTCAATTCGTGATGCCACCGCAACCAATATCGAAAACTATTTTGGTACGCTAAAAAGTCAGATGATTACCTTTTCTGGCAGCACCAGTGCAATTCTCGCCGTCGATAACATGTCTCGAAGTTTTAATCGGCATAGGATGTATTTAAAAAAGGCCGCGTCTGAAGATCAGCAACGGGCAGCATTGACCCGTTTCTATAACGAGGAGTTTTACCAAAAATATAACCAGATCAACGAAACTCAGCTGCAAAGCGGTGCAGATTATGTGGATCAGCTTTCAACGTACAGTCTCGCGATACAATTTGCTTATCTCAGTGAAAACCCAAATGGCTTAGGTGAAAAACTAAAACTGGATCGCTCAAAATATGGCAGCACCTACGATGGCGCGCATTCACATCACCATCCTGGTTTCAGAAAATTCCTCAATGAATTTGGCTTGTATGACATTTTTCTGATTGAAAATGAGACCGGGAATGTCGTTTATTCTGTTTACAAGGAAATCGACTTTGCAACTTCGCTGATTGATGGCCCTTTTGCTGACTCCGGTCTGGGGGACGCCTTCCGAATGGCAAAAGGGGCCACCGATCGGGATGCGGTGTTTGTGACGGATGCCAAGCCATACGCGCCGTCTTACGAAGCCTCTGCTTTTTTTATGTCTACGCCAATTTTTGACGCGGATGATAAACCATTTGGTACGCTGGTTTTTCAAATTCCGGAAGATCGCATTAATGACGTGATGACACATTATGCAAAATGGGAGACCGTTGGCCTGGGTAAAACCGGTGAGACCTATCTGGTTGGCCCTGATTTAACGCTGCGTAGCGAAACCCGGCATCTGATACAAGATCAGCAAGAGCACCTTACATTTCTCAAAGCTAACAGTTTGGAAAGTGAACAGACAATTGCCAAAATCAGACAACAATCATCGGCGATTGGTTTGCAAAAAATTGCCTCAGAAGGCGCAGAAGCCGCCATATCGGGAGCAACAGACTTCGGAAGCTATGCGAACTATCGAAATGACAGGGTGCTATCTGCTTATAAACCTCTCAATATTGAAGGGCTCAACTGGGCGATTATCAGTGAAATTACCCATGCTGAAGCATTTTCCTCAATTTCAGAGTTGAAACAATCTATTGTCGTGCTCGCTGCCATTGCCATTGCGATTTCTCTCGGTCTTAGCATTTTTTTTGGCGGATTCCTCGCCAGCAGCATCATTCGCCCAATTAATAAAACAGTCGACCTGTTAAAGGATATTGCCCAGGGTGAGGGCGACCTCAACCAGCGCCTCGATCGCAAAGAGCAGGATGAACTGGGGGAATTGAGTCACTGGTTCGATCTCTTTGTCGAAAAGTTACAAAAAATGTTTATCGCTATCAACAATAGTGTTGCCACACTCGTGGATTCGTCCGGTGAACTGGAAGGGGCATCTGAAAAGACCAAAACCCGAATTGTGAATCAACATAACGAAATTCAGCAGGCGGCAAGCGCAATCACAGAAATGTCGGCTTCTGCTCAGGAGACACTGGGAAACGTCCAGTCCGCAGCCGATAAGGCGCAATCGACCCTGGAGGCCTCAAAAGGCGGCGAAAAAATAATTGAAAGCAGCAAAACAGCGATTGATAGCCTGGCAGGGGAAGTCGATCAGGCCTCAGGCGTTGTTACCAAACTAAGCGACGATAGCAAAGCAATTACTGAAGTGCTGGTTGTCATAGAGAATATTGCCGAACAAACTAACTTGCTCGCCTTAAATGCCGCGATTGAGGCTGCCAGAGCAGGCGAATCAGGCCGAGGCTTCGCAGTAGTTGCCGATGAAGTAAGATCTTTGGCGCAAAGAACCCAGGAGTCAACGAAACAAATTCAGGACATTATCAGTCGACTACAGACTGGCAGCCATAATGCGGTGAATGCCATTAACCGAAGTAAACTGGGCTCAGATTCAGCCGTCGAAATTGCTGGATCGGCCCAAGCGACATTTAATGAGATTAACCAGGCGATTGACGACATGTGTGCGATCAATACGCAAATCGCCAGCACCTCCGAGGAGCAGTCGAAAACCATCGAAGAAATTGATCGAAACATTCACAATATAAGCACGCTTTCCACTGATACCAATCAGGATGCCGAAGCCATAGCAAATGCCAGCTATCGTCTCTCTGAATTGGCAAGCCAGATTAAAACTGAACTGGCGGCCTATAAGGTTTAACCTAGAAACTGCAACCAACAAAAAAGGGCCTCTTCGGCCCTTTTTTGTGTCATCAAACTTTGTGTTATCAAACGGTTCTACGGTAGAAGGTGACTCACGGCATCACGCTCTTCTGCCAGTTCTTGCTCCGTTGCCTGCATTTTAGCGCGGCTGAAATCGTTGATTTCAACGCCCTGAACAATGCTCCAGTCGCCGTCTTTGCAAGTACAAGGGAACGAGTAAATCAAACCTTCCTGGATGCCATAACTGCCATCAGAGTATACACCCATAGATGTCCAGTCACCTTCTGTGGTTCCCAATGCCCAGTCGCGCATATGGAAAATGGCGGCATTAGCGGCAGACGCTGCCGAAGATGCACCGCGCGCGTCAATAATAGCCGCGCCACGCTTTTGAACCGTGGGAATGAAATCGCCTTCATACCATGCCTGATCAATTTTACCCATTGCGTCTTCACCGCTTACCAAAGTCTGGTGAATATCAGGATACTGCGTTGAAGAATGGTTACCCCAAATCGTCAACTTGGTAATGTCATTGATGGTCGTGCCGGTTTTTTGGGCCAACTGAGTCTGCGCACGGTTGTGATCGAGGCGTGTCATGGCGGTGAACTGGCGAGGGTCAATATCTGGCGCGTTGCGCTGTGCAATCAAGGCATTGGTATTGGCAGGGTTGCCGACAACCAGAACTTTTATGTCTTTACTGGCGTTATCGTTTATCGCCTTGCCCTGCACGGAGAAAATGGCAGCATTCGCTTCCAGTAAATCTTTACGTTCCATGCCCGGACCACGCGGTCGAGCACCGACCAGCAAGGCATAATCGGTATCTTTAAAGGCTACGTTTGGGTCATCCGTCTGTACCATGCCTGCTAATAATGGAAAGGCACAATCGTCCAACTCCATGGCAACACCCTTCAGTGCATTTAATGCAGGCGTGATCTCCAGCATTTGCAAGATAACAGGTTGATCTTTACCCAGCATTTCACCTGCGGCAATACGGAATAATAGGGAGTAACTGATTTGGCCTGCGGCACCGGTAACAGTAACGCGAACGGGGCTTTTCATAGAGGAATCTCCTGTTTTGATCTGAGTTTGGGTGAGTTCAAAATGCCCCCCCATAAAAATGCAGCGGGATTATACAGCTTAAGTGTTGCTTTTGTACAAATTGATTGTGTGATTTTTGTGCTGATGCTGAAAGAAGTATGTATATATTGGCAATAAACTGTACAAATTAAGCCAGAAATTTGTGATTTTGGTGGGATTTGTGGGATACTCCTCCGCCCCTTTTGTCAGGGGACCCGAAAAAGCCGCGTAATAAAAACTGATTAGCGCCATTTTCAGCCAACTCGTTATAGATGTTGTGGATAGCGTCCATTACCAAACAGTCAAGTTTGAGTCCCATAGCGAATCAGGCATTAAATAGAAAGAGTTAGCCCATGCGTGAGCCTGTGGCCGCAACGATAGGATGTTTCATATGACCAACATTAGCAATAAATCTGAGGGCTTATATCGTTCAGAGTTTGAGCACGACAGCTGTGGCATTGGCTTTGTCGCCAATCTGAAGGGTAAAAAATCCCACGATATTATTGAGAATGCGCTAACCATGCTGACGTGTATGGAGCACCGAGGTGGCACTGGCTTTGACGTAAAGAGCGGTGACGGTGCAGGTATTCTGATTCAGATTCCTCATGATTTTTTCGCGACTGAAGCAAAAACGCTTGGTTTTGCATTACCCGCATTTGGTGAATACGGTGTCGGTATGATCTTTTTCCCTGCCGAATCCGAAAAAGCAGACGCTTGCCGCCGGGTATTGAATGACAATCTCGAAGCGTTGGGGCTAACCCGATTGGCTTATCGCGCGGTTCCCTGTGATAACTCAATGTTAGGTCAGGCATCTGTTGAGACCGAGCCACAAATTGAACAAATTTTTATCCAAAAGCCCGACAGCCTCACGCAACAGGAATTCGAACGAAAGCTGTATGTCCTTCGAAAATACACCGCTCACGCTATTAACGAGGGCATCGCCACCGAGCGTAACGAATTCTATATTGCCTCATTGTCTTCACGCACGCTGGTTTACAAAGGCCAGTTTACGACCGAGCAAGTCAGGCAGTATTATCTGGATTTACAGAATGAACAGGTCACCACATCACTGGCAATGTTCCATTCGCGTTTTTCGACCAACACGTTTCCGGCCTGGCATCGTGCCCAACCTTTCCGCTACCTGTCTCACAACGGTGAGATCAACACGGTACAAGGCAACATCAACTGGATGAATGCACGCGAAGCCATGTATAAGTCGGTTAATTTTAGTGATGCCGAACTCGCAATGCTGACACCGGTTTGTAATCGCAGCAACTCAGACTCGGCCAACCTCGATATGGCGATTGAGCTGCTGGTGTTAAGTGGTCGACCACTGGCACAAGTGATGATGATGATGGTGCCAGAAGCCTGGCAAAGTCAGGAAGATATGGACCCGGTCAAGCGCGCATTCTATGAGTATTATGCGTGCGTGATGGAGCCCTGGGATGGCCCGGCATCAATTTCGTTTACAGATGGCAAAATGATTGGCGCCACGCTTGACCGAAATGGTTTGCGTCCATCGCGTTACTGTTTAACCGATGACGGTACGTTGATTATGGGCTCCGAGACCGGCGCATTGGTGGTAGACCAGTCCACAGTGGTTGAGAAAGGTCGTTTACAGCCCGGTAAAATCTTCATCGCGGATCTGGAAAAAGGCCGTATCATCAGCGATGACGAAGTGAAAAAAGAGATTTGTTCTGCACAGCCTTACGGCGAGTGGCTTGATAAACATAAAATCATCCTTGATGACCTGCCTGCTCCGACCGTGTCGGTGGCTCAACCGCCGCTCAAAAACCTGACTAAAATGCAAAAAGCATTTGGCTACACCAATGAAGACCTGAATCTGATTCTGGCGGATATGGTAGGCACCGGGAAAGAGCCGCTTGGCTCCATGGGCACCGATACCCCCTTGGCGGTGCTTTCAGATAAACCACAGCCTTTATCTCATTACTTCAAACAGTTATTTGCTCAGGTAACCAATCCGCCTATTGATCCGATTCGTGAAGAACTGGTGATGTCTTTACGTGGTTATATCGGCACCTCTCACAACCTGCTGGAAGAGACGCCACGACACTGCCACAAGGTTGAAATTACGCAACCCGTAATTACTAATGAGCAGTTGCGCAAGTTACAGTATATTGATCATGATCACCTGCAAGCCAAAACCATCGACATTGTCTTCAAGGCCAATGGTCAGAAGGGCGCTCTTGAAACAGCGCTGGCGCATATTTGCCAATACGCTAAAGATGCGATTGAAGACGGCTATTCGTTTATCATACTGAGTGATCGTGGTCTCGATTCTGATCACGCAGCGATTCCTTCCCTGCTAGCAACAGCGGCGATTCATCATTACTTGATTAGGGAAGGCTTGCGGGCTTATGCCGACATTATTGTTGAGGCGGCGGATATTCGCGAAACGCACCATTTTGCAACGGTATTGGGCTACGGTGCTGCGGCCGTTAATCCATACCTGGCGCTCGAAACCATGTTTGAGTTGCGTAACGAGGGCGTTATCAAGCCAGAATTAAGTGATGATGATATTGTTGGCAAATACATCAAGGCCATAAATAGCGGTTTGCTGAAGATCTTCTCAAAAATGGGGATTTCAACCCTGCAGTCCTATCAAGGGGCTCAGATCTTCGAAGCGCTGGGTATCAATTCAGATGTGATTGACAACTATTTCACCGGTACCGTCAGTCGAATTAAAGGTATCGGCCTGGATCAGATTGCGCAAGAAGCGTTACAGCGACATCGTGAAGGCTTCCCAACGGAAGATCGTATCGCCATAGATGACTTGTTGTCCTCTGGTGGTGACTATGCATGGCGTAACGATGGCGAGCGTCATCTGTTTAATCCTACGACGATTCGACTGCTACAACACGCGACGGCGAGCAATGATGCCCACAAATTTAAAGAATACGCCCGCAACGTCGACACTCAGAGTGCCGAAGCGTTTACTTTAAGAGGCTTGCTTGAATTCAATTCCAGCCGGAAGTCCATTCCGCTGGAAGAGGTTGAGCCGATAGAGAATATTTTTAAGCGTTTTGCGACCGGCGCTATGTCGTTTGGGTCGATCTCATGGGAAGCGCATACCACGCTTGCGATTGCGATGAACCGAATCGGCGGCAAGAGCAACAGCGGTGAGGGCGGCGAAGACCCGGCTCGTTTCACACCCTTGGAAAATGGCGATTCGATGATCTCCCGTATCAAGCAGGTAGCGTCGGGCCGTTTTGGTGTCACCAGTTATTACCTTGCCAACGCCGATGAATTGCAGATCAAAATGGCACAAGGTGCGAAGCCAGGTGAAGGCGGACAACTCCCCGGCCACAAAGTAGACGCCTGGATTGGCCGTACCCGTGGCTCGACACCTGGTGTCGGACTGATTTCACCGCCTCCGCATCACGATATTTACTCGATTGAAGATTTGTCACAGCTAATTTATGACCTGAAGAACGCCAATCGTGAAGCACGCGTTAACGTTAAGCTGGTGTCAGAAGCTGGTGTTGGCACCATTGCTTCGGGCGTTTGTAAGGGCTATGCCGATGTGGTATTGATCGCCGGTCATGACGGTGGTACCGGTGCATCACCTTTAAGTTCGATCAAACATGCCGGCCTGCCTTGGGAGCTTGGTCTGGCGGAAACGCATCAAACGCTGGTACGCAACAAACTGCGTAGTCGTATTACTGTACAAGCAGATGGTCAGCTAAAAACACCTAGAGATTTGGCCATTGCCACCTTGCTGGGCGCGGAAGAGTGGGGTGTGGCGACGGCTGCATTGGTGGTTGAAGGCTGCATTATGATGCGCAAGTGTCACTTGAATACCTGCCCAGCCGGTATCGCAACTCAGGATAAAGAACTGCGCGGTCGTTTTAAAGGCAACCCTGACAATGTCGTTAACTTCTTTACCATGATGGCTGAAGGTTTGCGAGAAATCATGGCGGAACTGGGTTTTCGAACCATCAACGAAATGGTGGGTCAAACACAATGTCTGAAACCACGTAAGGAAGTGGATCACTGGAAATACAAAGGCGTAGACCTTTCTCCACTGCTATTCAAAGAGGATAACGCCGAAGATCAAACCCTTTACTGTTCGATTGATCAGAAGCATTTGATTCATGAAATTATCGATCGCAAGATGATGGAAGATGCTAAGCCCGCATTGGAGAATCAGCAAACCGTCAGTCTCGAGTACCCGGTCGTTAATACGGACCGTACGGTCGGCGCGATGCTGTCGAACGAAATATCCAAGCGATACCAGGCAGATGGTCTGCCTGAAGATACCATTCGGGTTAAATTTAACGGCTCCGCCGGTCAGAGCTTCGGTTGTTTCTCTGCCAAAGGCGTTCGTTTCGAGCTGGAAGGCGATGCCAACGATTATTTTGGCAAGGGTTTGTCGGGCGCCAAACTGGTGGTGTATCCCGCGAAAGAAGCGCCTTTTTCGGCACGTGAAAATATTTTGATCGGTAACGTTGCTTTCTTCGGTGCAACCGATGGCAAAGCCTTTATTCGTGGCCTGGCCGGAGAGCGTTTCTGTGTTCGTAACTCCGGTGCAACAGCTGTTGTTGAAGGTGTTGGCGATCATGGTTGTGAATATATGACCGGCGGTAAAGCGGTCGTGCTGGGCCCAACGGGTCGAAACTTCGCGGCAGGTATGTCCGGAGGTGTTGCCTATGTACTGGATAACAACCAGGACTTCACCCGCAAATGTAATATGGAAATGGTGGAGCTTGAAACACTTCAGAATGCAAATGAAATCGCCGAACTTAAGGCGCTGATCGTCGAACACAAAGACAGTACCCATTCTGATGTTGCGGAAGAATTGCTGGCAGACTGGGACAATGCGGTTAAACGTTTTGTCAAAGTCATGCCCGTCGACTTCAAGAAAATGCAGGGTTATATGAGTCAAGCTCGCGCCACCGGCAAATTCGAGTCCGAATACGATATTGCGGTCGAAGCCTTTGATATGCACCTTAACAATCTGGCAGCTCAGAAAGCTTGAGCTAAGTAGGAGAGAGTATTATGGGAAATCCAACCGGATTCTTAAACATCGATAGAACCTTGCCAGAAGATCGTGACCCAAAAACACGCTTGATCGATTGGCAGGAAGTTCATGAACATATGGAGACCGGCGATATCGAAAAGCAGGCATCGCGTTGTATGGATTGCGGCGTCCCGTTCTGCCAGTCCGCTATTTCGCAATACGCGCCAGCCGTTGCAGGCTGTCCGGTCAACAATGTGATTCCTGAATGGAATGATCTTATTTATCGCGGTCGCTGGAAAGATGCCGTGCAGCTCCTGCACAAAACCAATAACTTCCCGGAGTTTACGGGTCGCGTTTGCCCTGCTCCATGTGAAGGTGCCTGTGTATTAGGTATTAATGCCGAACCTGTGACGATAAAATTGCATGAGGTTGCGATTATCGATCGCGCTTTCAAAGAAGGCTGGGTGGTTGCCAACCCGCCGACGAGACGTACCGGTAAAACGGTGGCCGTCATCGGTTCCGGTCCATCAGGTCTCGCGGCCGCCGCACAGCTGAACAAAGCTGGCCATATGGTGACAGTCTTTGAGCGCGCAGATCGCATTGGTGGGCTGTTGATGTACGGAATCCCGAACATGAAGCTACAAAAGGAAATTGTTCAGCGCCGTGTCGATATTCTGGCAGAGGAAGGCATTGTCTTCGTCACCAATACCGAAGTGGGTCAGGATATTTCCGCCGAGAAACTGGAGCAGGATTTTGATGCGATCGTGCTGTGTGTAGGCGCGACAGTCCCGAGAGACCTACCGACGGAAGGTCGCGACCTGAATGGTATTTACTTTGCCATGGACTTTTTGAAAGCGAACACCAAGAGTCTGCTCGATAGCGAGCACGCCGATGGTAATTTTATCAATACCAAAGGTAAACATGTTGTTGTGATTGGCGGCGGCGACACGGGTACCGACTGTGTGGGTACATCTCTGCGTCACCAGTGTAAAAGTGTCACACAGCTGGAGATCATGCCACAACCGCCCGAAGAACGGGCCGCCAGCAACCCTTGGCCAGAGTGGCCCAAACGACTATTGGTTGATTATGGCCAGGAAGAGTCGATTGCAGTTCAAGGGGAGGATCCACGCAGTTATTTAGTCATGACCAAAAAGATTGAAGATGACGGGAATGGCAACGTTAAAGCGGTTCATACCGTTGATATCGAATGGCAACGCACCGCCGAAGGACAAATGATTCCGAAAGAAATTGCCGGTAGTGAGAAGGTACATCCTGCCGATATCGTGTTGCTGGCCATGGGCTTTATGGGCCCTGAAAGCGCCTTAATTGATCAGTTCGGCGTGGAAAAAGACCCTCGCTCTAACATCAAAGCCGACTACGACAAATTCGCCACCAGCAAGCCCGGTATCTTTGCGGCCGGCGACGGACGTCGCGGCCAAAGCCTGATTGTCTGGGCGATTGATGAAGGACGTCGTGCGGCGCGTGAAGTGGATAGCTACTTGATGGGCAAGAGTTATTTGCCGTAGCCAGGCTTAACTGCGTTTCTAGCTTGATGAAGCAAAATGTCGGCGGATTCCCGCGTGGCGGTGGGGAAAGCCTTTATTGGCAGCCTCACCCCAGCCTTGCTGTCGTTGTTTTTTGAAAAATGATCCGCTAACCGTGCGTGTCCAGCAAATTCAATTGGCTGACACGAGTGCGACCGGCACACATTTATGGTAAGGCGTTTTGGCTAGCGGGTCGCAATAGTCAGACTGCGTTAACAGGTTAACGATTGGGCCGTTGACTTTTTCCTCGTTACTTTCTTGGTCGAGATAGGTCATTCCGAAGCCATGTGGCAGCGACACACTACCGGGCAGCATCGCCTCATCTTCCTTCAGCAGAACACTGATTTCAGCTCTGGCTGAACGACATATTGCCGTTTCACCGTCTTTCAGACCGAGCGAAACCAAATCGTCCGGGTGGATTCGCATTGCACCATCACGGTCTTGTTTTCGCCAATCAGGGGTTCGGAATATCTGGTTGGCATTGTAACTACGTCGCTCGCCTGCCATCAGGGTAAAGGGGTATTCATCCGAACTTTGGGCTGCATTCAAGGTTTCGAGTGCCTGCGCCATTTCATCAATGTGCAGATGTACTTTCTGTTGAGGATGCTTCACCAGATCCCAGGTGTCCTGGAAATTAAACTGGCTAAGTGGCGCAGCGCGATCTGATGCGATAAAACGATTAAATAAAGCATTTCCAAGCGGATAGCCGCTTCCCGTCAGGCCAGTGCGCTGAACCTGCTTGGGATATTTGCTTGCGTACAGTTGGCAGACGCCCCACAAAGAGGCCGCCGAAGCCATTCCTTCTGGTAAAGCTTTACCTAATGTTGAATACAAAATCAACGGCAAGTACTTCATCCAGCCAGGGTTTGCTTTCAGGCTTGCTGCCAACGCGACCGGGAATAGCCGTGTGAACTGAAATGAACGATCAGCCCTGGCGATGTTTTCCAACACTGGAAAATGATCTGGGATTTCACCCAGCGCGACCACCAGGCGCCGATAAATTTCCGGTTCCGGCAAGGTGTCACCTGTCGGGTTTGCAATAATCGGTTTGCGCAAGTGGAAGTAATTAGTCGGAAAACCAAAAGTGAAAAATGCCGATTCGAGTTTTTCGTATTGCGTCGGTGCGGGTAAAATATAGTCAGCGTGACGTGCGGTTTCTGTCATCGCAACATCAATCACGACCATCAGTTCCAGTTTTTCAAAGGCATCAACGTAGGCTTGGTAGTCGGCAGCTGACAGTGCCGGATTTGAACTATCAACAATCAGTGCCCGAATGCGCTTCGGATGATCGGTATTGATTTCCTGAGGTAAAATATTCGGTGGGAACATCTTGCTAATTCCCATCATACCGGTGACCTGAGTGCGTGGCGCGCCTTGATCGGGAGTCAGCGAATGGCCAATAATAGGCGCAAACTGGGCAATTAGATGGTTGCCACCTTCTCGGTTAAAATTCCCCGTTATCAGGAATAGCAACTTCTCAAGGTACGAATTCAAGGTGCTGTTTAACGACTGCTGAATACCCAGGTCAGCCCTGACTGTGGCACGTTCGGCCCTGGCGAAATCGCATGCAACGCGTCTAAGTTGAGCTTCTTCAATCCCACAAATCTCAGCATACTGTGTGACCGGGATGCCGGTAAACGAGGCCTGGACCTTATCAAAGCCTTCAGTATGCTCTGCAATAAAGGCTTTATCGTGTAAGTCATGTTCAAGAATAACTGCGATCATAGCCGACAATAAAAAAGCATCCGTCCCCGGCTTGAGCTGAAGATGAATGTCTGCCATTTTGGCCGACTGGGTCTGTCGTGGATCAATGACGACCAGCGTTTTGTTAGGGTCTTTTTGATACTGCTTCAAAATATCGCGCGTTCTCGGTACGCCGTGTGAGGACCATGGATTACTACCAAGCACCAAACAGTAATCGGCATGCGCCATGCCTTCGACAACAAAGCAGCTCTGGCGGCCAAATAATTTGCCATTCACCCAAAAATCACCCGTTTTTTCCTGCGCTAAGGCGTTATACAGGTAGGGCGTTCCAAGCGCTTGGCGTAAGGCGCCAGCATAGGTGCCACCCAAATGATTGCCCTGACCGCCTCCACCAAAATAGGCAAATGTTTCACCGCCATGCTCACGTTTGAGCTGTTTCATTTTCGTAGCAATATCATTAATAGCCTGGTCCCAGCTGATCGCTTCAAAACTGCCGTCAGGCTTTCGTCGAAGAGGTTTGTCCAGACGCATCGTATGATTTTGGTAGTGGTTCAGCTTGGCTGCTTTTTGGCAGATATAGCCCTGGGTCGATGGGGATTGTTTGTCGCCACGAATTTTTTTCAGCGTACTGCCATCGACTTGCATTTCCAGCCCGCAACCAAGACTACACAGCATACAAGCGGTCGGCTGCCAATCGGTTGCTGAAGTCCTTGTACTACTCGTGCCTGATGTACTGGTGCTCATGCGCTTCCCCCGGATAATGTGATGATGCGATCGCATATCCTAAGTTCCAAAATAGAACTTGTAAAGTACGTTTTGTACTTAAGCCGGCTTCTGGGGCTCAATATTCATCAAATCCGATGCGATTTCGGTACTAAATCCTGCCGCCCGTGGATGGCCACCACCGCCAAACTGGCTAGCGATCCTGGCAACATTGGCTGCACCTTCGACTGACCGAAGTGACCAGCCTCTACGGCTGCCCTTGTCTGCATAACTGGCGGCAAAGGGGTGTGCTTGCGCGAGGCGGTTAAGCAGCTCACTGTTGATAAACATGGGCGCGTTGACGATGGGTACCTCAAAACCGGCAATGGAGCCAAGCACGGTTTGCCCAAGGTAATAGTCTATCATTTGCTCACGGAAGCGATTAATTGCCTGCCCCTCTTCCATCAAAGAAGTGAGTGCTCGCTCTGAACTGGCAAACTCGTGCCATAATTCAAACTCGTATGGATGCGACATCAGGGCAGCATTGATCGCTTTGCTGTTGGTAAGCTTAAACGTCCACAGGTCTTGATCCTGAATATGAGCGAGCAAGGTAGGAACCGCTGTACCATGAAAGTGCTCCCAGGTAATGACAGCACCTGAACGCTGCATATCGAAAACAAGTTCAAGATTGTCGTGTTCTTCATCCAAACCGCAAAGATTTTGTTGCGCGCTTTGATGATGATCCAGTACGGTGATCTTAGTGGCTACCTTGCAAAGCTGAGCGAGCTGTTCGCGAGCGTAGGAAAAATCAAGCATGTAAACAACACGCTCACAGCAATCGGGCGGATTTTCACCATGACAAGCGGGGTAATAATCAGCCTCAACCCCGTGCGTCAGTTTAAAATAATGCCAGGCCGCGAATGCACTGCCAAAACCATCCAGGCATCGACTGCCATGATAAATAATGAGCGGTTTTTCCATGGTCAATTCGGCTCCATCGAAACAAACAAATAATGACAAAAAATTAAAGAAATATTATCGTGAATTGTCTAAATTCAACGTGACAAATACCGTTTTCGAGATCATTCTATAAATTATAGGAAGAATTTATAAGCGCGGTGAACGCTATGAACGCAGAACACGCCCGACAGTATATTCGCCATCTGGCAGAAGTCCCACTGGAAGTTTCCCCTCACGGCATTCCTGAGCAACTTAGCTTGCAGCTAAATAACGTCAGTGTAGGGGGCTTGTCCTTTGATTCACCGTCTGAGTTTAGTGAAGGTTCGCTGGTTAAAATAAAAATAAACTACATCAAACCTATTTTCAGAGTAAATGGTATCGTGCAATGGTGTGAAGCACTCTCCGATCATTTCGAGGTGGGGGTTCGCTTTCTGGACGAAGATGATGCTTTTCGCGTCAGAATGGTAGAGCAGGTTTGTCATATCGAACAGTACCGTCATCAAGCCTTGCTTAAGGAAGGCCGACGAATCAGTAAAAACAAGGCGTCGTCAGAATGGATAGAAAAACACGGTGCAGAGTTTCCGCATTCGCATTAGTGAATGAGGCTCTTATTACTAAGTATTTTCCAATCCAGAAATCACCATACCCAGAACGCGCGTCCGATTGAACGCTTGGTTATATGTATTATGCTGCAATTAACGGCTTAACATGAAGCTCTTTACGATGACTCTCTGCTTGCCATAAATCATATTGAGTCTGTTGATTCATCCAGCTTTCAGATGAAGTATTGAACGCTATAGAAAGCCTTACAGCCATTTCAGGACTGATACCGGCTTTACCATTAATTATGCTTGATAGCGTTTTTCTGCTAACCCCCAAAGCTTCTGCCGCAGCAGTGATACTTAAATTTAAGGGCTCAAGACAGAGTTCTTTGATTATTCCACCTGGATGCGGTGGGTTGTGCATAAGCATAGTGTCACCTCAATGATAGTCTTCGTAATTAACTATTTCTGCATGCTCGCCATTAAAGCGAAAAGTGACTCTCCAATTACCACTAACACGAACAGACCATATATCGGATCTGTTACCGGTTAGAGGGTGCAAAAATAATCCGGGTAAATTCATATCGTTTGGTGATGTAGAAGCATTTAAGCGACCAAGAATAAGTTTTAGCTGCTTAGAGTGCTTTACTTGAATACCAGAGGTTTTCCCTGTTTTGAAAAACTTCTCCAGACCTTTATGTTTAAACGATAAAATCATAATATAAGTGTAACCAGATACGACTCAGGTTGCAATTTTGATTTTACATATAACGCCGTCAGAAACTGAGAGAAGCGATAGCGACGAGCCCAGCCCGCGTTTCTTTGCGGGCGATGTTTGCTGGCATGGTTAATTGCCGAGCCAAAGAATGAAATCGAATGGCCAGCTTAGTCATAGAGGTAATTAGGTAAACTTAAGATTGGGTAAACCTCAAACAGGTATCAATTCCTTCATCACTTTTTCCCTGGTTAGTCTGTTCACGATTTTGAATGCTTAATGTAAATTTCAATTGTCGACAAATTTGCTGGCAGATCGATAACCCCAGGCCGGAACCCTGCTGTTGGCTGTTATGCCCCCGAGCAAAACGGTCAAACACCTTGCCGAGCACTTCGTCTTCCAGCAGGGGACACTGATTGCGAATGGTGAGTTCTGCGCCTTCAAGTATTACCTCAACCTGACTGTCACGATTTGCATAGCGGCAAGCGTTATCGAGCAAATTTCGCAACAAGATACGCAGCGCAGTCTCGCTTGTACATATCTCAAAGCGGTCGGGTAGCCGAGACTGAATGTATATGCCAGAAAACAAAGGCGTATCGCTGGTTTCTTGAATCAGTTCGTGACAGAGTTTGACGACATCAACCGGTGCTTCAGGGTCAGGCTCCACGCCGGCATCCAGTCGGCTGAGAATTAGCAATTGTTGCACCATATGAATAAGTCGTTCGATGCCGATCAAAGCCTTGTCGACAAATTCGATGACTTTCGGACTGGTGCTGACCTGCCGGATATTCTGCAGGTGTATTTTCGAGATCGAAAGAGGAGTTCTCAGCTCGTGGGCAGCATCTGCCGTAAAGCGCCGTTCTCGCTGGTAAGACTCACTGACGCGTTGAAACAGACTGTTCAACTCTGACACCATCTGCTTCAACTCAACCGGGTAGCTGGCGGCAACCAAACTAGTCAGATTTTCATAGTCTCTATCCTTCAACTCATTCGAAATAATGCGTAATGGCGATAACCCTCTGCGAATAATCAGCCCTGAAACGATCATCAAAACAGGCAAAAACAAAAAGCTGGGAAGGGTTGAGTGCCAGGCAATCTCATTGGTCAGCTCGGTGCGTACATCCTCTCGCTGCGCGACTTGTATCCACAAACCAAAGCGCTCGTCATGAAGCGTGAAGCTTCGCCACGCCAGCATTTCGGAGGTAATGATCTGAAAGCCCGGTTGCAGTTTTTCAAATGACTGTGGCAATTGAGTGTGGTTTTCAATCAACAACTGCCCTTGTCGGTTCCAGACCAGAAAGGCCAGCTTTTTCTCGTATTTGTGGCCCAATACGCTGTATTCCTTGTGCGTAAACTCCTGCGCGAGCACGTCTTTATCCAGATACTCCAGCGCATTTGATAAGTCGTTTGTGTGTAACGCACGATTAGATGTGATCAAGGCCTGCAGGATACGACTCATTTGCGCCAGTTCCGCATCAAACAACTCTTCAATCTGTTCTTGGGAGGAGTGAAAGATCATTATCGCGCTAATTGTCCAACCCAGTGATATCAGAATCACAATGGCAATCAGCAAAAACTTTCGGATTGAGGTGATCCGCAACATTCAATTTCCCGGTTAACTGATCCTGTAGCCTACGCCACGCACTGTTTCGATAACACCAGCGCCCAATTTCTTGCGTAAATTATGAATGTGAACTTCGATGGCATTGCTGTCTACTTCTTCAGCCCAGCCATAAATCAGTTCCGTAAGTTGGTTTTTCGACAAAATTCGATTGCGATGAATCGCCAGCTCATGAATTAGCGAAAACTCTTTGGGCGACAGCTTTATTTCTTGGTCATCATCAAAAACCTGATGTGAATCAGGCTGTATCCGTAGCGTTGAGGTGGCACTTTCACAAATGATTAGCTCTGGCTGTCTGTCACCATGTGAACGCCTTACCAGTGCACGAATACGGGCCTTAAGTTCTTCGACATCAAACGGCTTCAGCAGATAATCGTCGGCACCATAATCCAGGCCTTTTACTTTATCTGCGACCTGGTCACGCGCTGTAAGCATCAGCACCGGTATCATGTTAGTGGCGCCTCTTAGTCGCTTAAGTACCTGGAAACCTGATATTTTCGGCAAGCCAATGTCCAAAATACACAGGTCAAATTGCTCACACGATAAGGAGTGCAAAGCATGTTCACCGGAGTTTACCCAGTCCACCGTAAAGCCGCCTAGCGATAAGGTGGTGACAATGCCATCGGCCAACAAGTCATCATCTTCAACTAACAGTATTCGCATCTTTTCGATCCAGGATTTGCAAGAGGCTCTCAAGATAGAGGTATTAGCTTAAGGCTTCCTTAAGCCTGTGCGCAACACCTTAAACCTGAGCAAATAGCGGCCCTGCTGAACAATGCATTGGCCTGCTGGCACTTGGTACGGTTGCAGCGTCCATTTGTTTAACCTCTTATAGTCTTGGAATGATCGACGCCTTAAGTTTACCTTAAGTTTGCTTTGTTTAACTGGTGCAAGTCAGGTAAATAATAGAGAGCGTTTATGAAAGTGATACAGAATGTAGCGATGACGTCCATCATACGAACGAAATTATTGTGGGTATTATTGCTGACGCATCTGCCCTTGCTTGCGATGGAAAAGACAGATGCGCCTCCAGCCCCCCCTCTCATATTACAGTCAGATCAAGGTGAAATATTACTTTCGGATTATCGAGGCAAAGTGATTTTACTGGATTTCTGGGCCTCTTGGTGCGGGCCTTGTCGACTGTCTTTTCCCTGGATGAATGATCTGCAGACTCGCTATACGGATGATCAACTCGTCATCATTGCCGTAAACCTGGATAAAGACGGCGAAGCCTCCAGAGGGTTTCTGAAAGAAATACCGGCCAACTTTATTATTGCCTATGATCCGGAAGGTACCAGTGCCGAAACCATGAAGGTAATAGGGATGCCGATGTCATATCTGATTGATCGCAAAGGATGTGTTCGTCAAAGTCTGATTGGCTTCAATGACATCAAAAAGGCAATTCACGAGGCGCACATCCGTGCATTACTCGAAGAACCTTTAAATTCAACAAATCTGTGAGGTAGCGAGACAATGAAAACCATTCCAGTTTTTGTCATGGCGCTGCTAATCAGTGCTTGTTCTGATCTCGGGGTAAAACCCTGGGATCGCGATATTCTGGCCCGCGAAGAAATGCAACTGAATCACGACCCCATCGAAGCGAGCCTGGATGACCATATTTATTTTAGCAAAGAAGCCAGCAGTGGTGGCCGCGGGTTTGGTGGTGGAGGCTGCGGATGCAATTAAAAAAGCACAATACAATGAAACGTGTCAAACGGCTGAATACGCGCGAAGCCAAGAAAATAGGGCCAGCTCTGGCCGCCGCTACCTGCGGGGTGCTGGGAATTGCCAGTACACCGGCGCTAGCTCAGGGAGAACCGGGTACCTGGGATTTTGACGTGGCGAACTTGTATTACGCGGAGTCAGACTCTCGTGTGACCGCCGTCGAACCGGTATTCAGCGCCACCCGATATTTTAGCGATGACAGACAATTAAACCTGAAGGCAGTATTTGACACCCTGACAGGCGCTTCGCCCAACGGCGCGACACCGAGTGACCAGGTACAAACGTTTACCCGCACGTCTGGCGGCCAAACCTATGATGTAGAAGCCAATGACGCACCTCTGTATGACGGGTTCAGAGATACACGTGTTGCATTATCTGCGAGTTGGTTGGCACCTCTTAATCGTGAATGGGAATATACGGCCTCAGTGTATGGTTCCAGTGAATTTGACTACACCTCCATCGGTACGGGAGGGACAATAAAGCGGTATCTAAATAACAAAAATACTGCGCTCAACACAGGGTTATTTGTTTCATTTGATACTGTCAATCCTCCAAACGGTACGCCGCCTCCTTTGGCTGAAATGGCGCGTATCGCTCGTAACGATTCGGATGACTCCAAGACCATCATAGATGCCTTGTTTGGCGTGACTCAGGTGATTAATCGTCAAACTATTATGCAGTTGAACTACTCGCTCAGCCAATCCAGTGGTTATCTGAATGATGCCTACCAGTTATTAAGCGTCATCGATCTGAATCCAGGCTTAAATTACGGTGGTAATTTTCAGGTTGGCGGGAACAATGTTTATCTGTATGAAGCACGACCCGATTCCAGGATGAAACACAGCATTTACTGGCAAACAAAATATGCCCTGGAAAATGGAGATGTAATTGATGGTTCGTACCGGTTTATGCTGGATGACTGGGGGATTAACTCACACACTTTTGATTTTCGGTATCGATGGGACCTCGGCGGCAGCTATATTGAGCCGCATTTTCGTTATTATATGCAATCGAAAGCCGATTTTTATCAACGTTATATTGGCTCGGATGAATATAGTGCAGGTAATCTGACGGAAGCCACTGCTGACTACCGTTTAGGAGACATGGATGCGCTTACGGTTGGTATGAAGTTTGGGTGGAAGCTCAAAAATAATAAAGAAATTAACACCCGAATTGAATATTATTTGCAGCGTAACACCGGAGACAATGGCGTCGGTTTATTAAGGGCTCAAGATTTATATCCTGATAATAGAGCGATTATTTTCCAGGTGGGGTATTCTTTTTAGACAACAGAGAATCCGCTATAGAATGATTGAATCCGAAGGACATTGAATGACGGCATCAAAGCGAGGAAAAACAACAGCTCTCTTGATGCCGCCGGAGTCGAACCCCTCTCAGCATCCTTTGCCAGAACTGGGTGGCAGCGAAAAGCTTTGGGTTGGCCGCTTTCAAGCGATGGCCAGTGATTGCGATATTCTGATGGAAGGCCTCGACCGGTCTCAGGCTGCGCACTTACTCTTCATCGCGGCAAGCGAAACCTGGCGTATCGAGTACAAGTTCAGCCGGTACCGGGAAGACAATATCATGTCCGAAATCAATCATTCGCATGGGAAAACGATTCGGGTAGATGATGAAACGGCGGCTTTGCTGAATTTTGCCGACCAGTGCTTTCAGTTGAGTGATGGTTTATTTGATATCAGTTCTGGCGTGTTAAGGCGTATTTGGCATTTCGATGGTAGCGATGCCATTCCGGCAGAAAGACAGATTCAGGCAATCATGCGACATGTCGGCTGGCAAAAGCTGAAATGGGAGGCGCCCATGCTCACCCTGAATTCAGGTATGGAACTGGACTTTGGTGGCATCGGTAAAGAATACGCAGTTGATAAAACCGTGCTGGCACTGAGGGCAGAAAGCGCAAACTATAAACCGTGTGCTTTTGTCGTCAATTTTGGCGGTGATTTGGCGTGTTCAGGGCCGCGCTTAAATGGCAAGGCATGGGTAATCGGGGTCGAAAGCAACGACCATGACTCGGCGGCAGTTGCAACGGTCAGTTTAAGCCAGGGCGCGGTGGCGACCAGCGGCGACAGTCGTCGTTACCTGATGAAAGACGGTGTACGTTACAGCCATATTTTGAATCCACTGACCGGTACCTCCGTGTTCAATGCGCCTCACGCTATTTCGGTGGCGGCACCGAGCTGCCTGCAGGCTGGAATGTATTCAACCCTGGCGATGTTGCAAGGCGATCAAGCAGAAGCATTCTTACAAGCACAGGAAGTGCAATATTGGATTCAGCGATAAATTGCTTCTATGCCTGGGCAGAACTGATCACTGCGTTCAGGCAAAAAGACTGAATACTTCTAATCAATTGCTGTTGGTCATAGCCCGCCAATTCGGAGGCACCCAGGCCAAGAGGGCCGACCAGGGTTTCCGCTAGCGCACCAACTAATGCAGACGCCGATATTGCCGAATTCTGTGGTCGAAATTCTCGGGTTTGTATGCCTTCGGTAATTAAGGCGCCAAAAATTTCGGCATATTGTTTCCGGTAAATCAAGCGTTCGGCTTCGATCACCGGGCCGACGGGCTCGGCAATCAAGGCGTATGCAAAACGGTGCCCTTGAATCGCCCGGTCGGCAAACGTGGCTATCGCGTCCAGCAAGTGTTGCTTGCAACTGCTGAACGATTCAGGAAAAGCAGCTTCTTTAACCTTTTGCACTTCTCTGGCTGACGCAAGACGAAAAATCTCGGCACAAAGCGCTGTTTTCGAGTCGAAATACCGATATACCGTGCCTGTCGCAACTTTGGCCTCTTCTGCGACGGCCATGATCGTTAGCGCATTAAACCCTCCCCGCGAAACAACGGTTAACGCGGAACGCAGCAGCAATTGGTGTTGCGATTTTTTGCGCGCTTCCGTTTTTTCAGTGGGACGATAGGCCATGACGGCATTCCTTTCCGAGAGTTGCAAGCAGTCTAACGGATTTCCTCATGGTTGACTATTTCCATGAATAATGGTTCACTTAATCAATAAAGTGAATATGCGTTCATATTATTGAGCGTGCCGCCGAAATGGAGGGATATCATCATGAGCAATAAGCCCGTAAACCACTCTAAATTTGAACAAAGTGCTTTTTCACCGAGTAATGACTATTGGCCGGAAACGCACCAGACCGAAAATCAGCCTCGTATATTAGAGAACTACAATCTCTATGAGCAAGATCGTGCTTTGCAAGAAAACGTGCACGCGCATAATGCATCATGGGCCGAATCAGATTTAATACGTTTTGGCGAATGTTGCGGGCGTTCCGACGTGATTGCGTGGGGTGACCAGGCCAACAAGAATAAACCCGAGCTGTTTACTCATGACCGCTATGGCAATCGAATTGATGAAGTTCGTTTTCACCCTGCTTATCATCACCTGATGAGTATGGCGATGCGGGAAGGAATCCACGCGTCCCACTGGCTCGACCCAAAACCGGGCGCGCATACGGCACGTGCGGCAAAAAGCTATTTGATGAGCCAGGTGGAAGCCGGCCACGGCTGTCCGATCACCATGACTTCGGCGGCGATTCCAACATTACTACGCCAGCCGGATCTATATGACCTGTGGGCCGGAAAAGTGATGCACGCGACTTACGATGCCCGCAATGTCAGTTACGTTGACAAAGAGA
>Ga0316207_10001959_pt1 | contig 22880 bp, 20 predicted proteins | sample 6weekpyrite_MG_FD_204943 | JGI IMG/M metagenome (GOLD analysis project Ga0316207, IMG submission 204943) | Microbial mat bacterial communities from mineral coupon in-situ incubated in ocean water Damariscotta River, Maine, United States -... | ecosystem: Environmental > Aquatic > Marine >...
TAGTTTGGCTGAGTTTACGTCCGAAACCGCGCAGTATCCGGCCTCACAAGTTGGATGTCCTTCGAAATCAAGAAGACTGTTGTGATTCCCATCTGAATTTCGTCTTTTGGGCGCATGACAACAGCTTTGATTTTTCATGAAGATTGCGCGGACCATGTGACGCCACCCGGCCATCCTGAACAGGTGGCGCGACTGGATGCGGTTCTGGGTGCGCTGGAAGACGTCGATTTGCAGCGGGTGAAGGCCCCATTGGCGGCAGAGGACGATCTGTTGCGCGCGCATCCCAAGGCGCATGTCGATGCCATTCGGGCCGCTGCCCCTGATGCCGGCTGGCGGTCGCTGGATGCAGATACGCATATGTCTGTGGGGACGTTGAAGGCGGCTTATCGTGCCGCGGGCGCTGTGGTGCGGGCGGTAGATATGGTGTTGGGAGGTGAGGCCGCCAATGCCTTTGCCGCTGTGCGCCCCCCGGGCCACCATGCCGAACGCCAGACCGCCATGGGCTTTTGTTTCTTCGGCAATGCTGCGATTGGCGCCAAACATGCGCTCGACCATCACGGGCTGGAGCGCGTGGCGATTGTGGATTTCGATGTGCATCATGGAAACGGGACCCAGGATCTGGTCGAGGATGATCCGCGCATCCTGTTTTGTTCAACCCACCAGTCGCCGCTTTACCCCGGCACCGGGGCCGCGGATGAGGTGGGGGTTGGCAATGTGCTGAATGTCCCATTGCCCGAGGGAACCGGGTCAAAGGGCTTTCGCGATGTGATGGAGAGGGTCGTTTTGCCGCGCGTTGATGCGTTTTCTCCGCAGCTTGTCATCATTTCTGCTGGATTTGATGCGCATAAGGATGATCCACTGGCAGGCATGACCCTTGGCACCGAGGATTTTGGCTGGGCGACCGAGCGTCTGTGTGAATTGGCGGACCAGCATTGTGAAGGCCGGGTAGTATCGAGCCTCGAAGGCGGGTATGACCTGATAGCATTGGGCGCTTCCGCAGCCGCCCACGTGAAGGTTCTGGAGGAGAGAGGCCGATGAGCGAGGTTGACAAGATGAGCTTTGAAGATGCGATCAAGGAACTGGAAACGGTTGTCGGCCAGCTGGAACGCGGCGACGTGGCCCTGGACGACAGCATCAAGCTTTATGAACGCGGTGCGGCACTGAAGGCCCGCTGCGAAGCCAAGCTGAAAGAGGCAGAAGAAAAAGTCGCCAAGATCACCCTGGGTGAAGGTGGTACGCCAGCAGGAACGGTGCCACTCGATGACTGAGGGCGCACAGGGATATCGGATTGCAGCACTTCAACGCAAGCCGTTGGAAAAAGCATTGGCACAGGCCGCCGTGGTTGCCGAAGCGCGGATCGGCTTTGCACTGAGCGGGCTGGAAGGCGATGTACCGAAGGCGATGCTTTATGCCGCCTCGGGCGGCAAGGCGTTACGCGCGTTTCTGGCGCTTGAATCGGCGCGGATGCTGGGGATCAACCCGGTCGCGGCTGCTGGCGCGGCGGCGGCGGTGGAATGTGTCCATGCCTATTCGCTGGTCCATGATGATTTGCCTTGCATGGATGATGATGATCTTCGTCGCGGGCAACCGACGGTCCACAAGAAATGGGATGAGGCGACAGCCGTGCTGGCTGGCGACGGCTTGCAGGCTTTGGCTTTTGAGTTGCTGTTACAGGCCGAATGTGGGCCGCGCGCGAAGCTGAATCTTTTGATGTCACTGTCCAATGCCGCGGGTGTTCGCGGCATGGTTGGCGGACAGGCGGCCGATATCGCTGCCGAAACGGCTGCTGTGCCGCTTGATCTGCAACAGGTCATGGATCTTCAGGCCGCCAAGACGGGTGCGCTGATGACCTGGTCAGCGCTGGTTGGTCCGCGCATGGCTGAGGCGGAGCGGGAGCCTCTGTCGATCTATGGCGCCTTCCTTGGGCTTGCATTCCAGATCACGGACGATGTTCTGGACGCGACCGGCAATGCCGAGACAGTCGGCAAGGCAGTGGGCAAGGATGCGGCAGCGGGAAAGGCGACTTTTGTGTCCCTGCTGGGCCTTGACGGGGCGAGAAGCCGCGCCGCGGCACTGGTCGAAGAGGCCTGCGACGCGCTATCCCCTTATGGCGACGACGCGGATACGCTGAAAGAAGCCGCGCAGTTCGTGATTGCCCGCACGCATTAAGAAGGGTCGTGATGTCAGACCAACCCCACACACCGATCCTGGATCGCGTCAACCTACCGGCCGATATGAAAGGCCTGTCCGACGTGGAGCTGCGCCAGCTCGCTGATGAACTGCGCGCTGAAACGATTGCAGCAGTATCGGTGACCGGCGGGCATCTGGGCGCAGGCCTTGGTGTGGTTGAGATGACAGTGGCCCTGCACGCGGTCTTTGATGCGCCCAAGGACAAGATCATCTGGGATGTGTCGCACCAGTGCTATCCGCACAAGATCCTGACCGGGCGCCGTGACCGTATTCGCACGTTGCGGGCCGAAGGCGGGCTCAGCGGTTTTACCAAGCGTTCCGAAAGCCCCTATGATCCCTTTGGCGCTGCCCATTCCAGCACCTCCATATCGGCGGCCCTTGGCTTTGCTGTTGCCCGTGATCTGGGCGGTGAGGGCGGCGATGCGATTGCTGTGATCGGTGATGGGGCGATGTCGGCAGGCATGGCCTATGAAGCGATGAACAACGCCGGTCATCTGGGCAAGCGCCTGATCGTGATCCTCAATGACAACGAAATGTCGATTGCCCCGCCGACCGGGGCGATGTCATCCTATCTGTCGCGCCTCTATGCGGGTGAACCGTTTCAGGAGTTCAAGGCCGCAGCCAAAGGTGCGGTATCCTTGCTGCCAGAGCCGTTCCGCGAAGGAGCGAAGCGCGCCAAGGATATGCTCAAGCATATGACGGTCGGCGGAACCTTGTTCGAGGAATTGGGCTTTTCCTATGTCGGTCCGATTGACGGGCATGATATGGAGCAGCTTTTGTCCGTGCTGCGCACGGTCAAACTGCGCGCTGATGGGCCGATCCTGATCCACGCGATCACCAGGAAGGGCAAGGGCTATGCCCCCGCCGAGCGGGCCAGCGACAAGGGCCATGCGACGGCCAAGTTTGATGTCGTCACGGGCAAGCAGGCCAAAGCGCCCAGCAATGCGCCGTCTTACACTGCGGTCTTTGCGGAAAGCCTGCTGAAACATGCCGCCGATGATCCGCGTATCTGTGCGGTGACAGCGGCGATGCCCGATGGCACCGGGCTGAGCAGGTTCATGGACCGCTATGCCAGCCGCTGCTTTGATGTCGGCATTGCCGAACAACATGCCGTGACCTTTAGCGCCGGCCTGGCGGCGGGCGGCATGCGCCCGTTCTGCGCGCTTTATTCGACGTTCCTGCAACGTGGTTATGATCAGGTGGTGCATGATGTGGCCATCCAGCGCCTGCCCGTACGCTTTGCGATTGATCGCGCTGGGCTTGTGGGGGCCGATGGTGCCACGCATGCGGGGTCGTTTGACATCGCCTTTCTGGCGAACCTGCCGGATTTCGTGGTCATGGCCGCTGCCGATGAAGCGGAGTTGGTGCATATGGTGGCAACCGCTGCGGCCCATGACGACGGGCCGATCGCGTTCCGCTTTCCCCGTGGCGAAGGGGTGGGCGTTGAGATGCCGGAAAACCCCGAACCATTGGAGATTGGCAAGGGCCGCATGATCCGCGAGGGATCGCAGGTTGCGATCCTGTCATTCGGGACGCGGTTGCAGGAAGTCCTGACAGCCTGCGAAGCGCTTGAGGCCAGGGGCGTCAAGCCCAGCGTCGCGGATGCGCGCTTTGCCAAGCCGCTGGACCGTGATCTGATCTTGCGCCTGGCCGCCGATCATGACGCGCTGATCACCGTCGAAGAAGGCGCTGTTGGAGGTTTCGGGTCACATGTTTCGCAGCTTCTGGCGGATGAGGGCGTGTTTGATCACGGGTTGAAATTCCGGTCAATGGTGCTGCCTGACACGTTCATTGACCAGGCCAGCCCCAAGGCGATGTATGATGCCGCCGGCATGAACGCGGAACATATCGAGGCAAAGGTGCTTGAGGCACTGGGAGTGGCCACGCTCGAGAAACGGGCGTAGCTTCAACCTACACCGGCTGCCGGGCAACGCAGGAAGCCTGACCGCCGCGCCAAATGAAGGGCCGGCCCAGTGCCCGGTCACCGTTGCGCATCTTTCCCCGATTGGGGGCTTGTACCTCTAGTAGCTGTAGCTCCTATCTTGCGGATCAATAGATGATTCGCTCCGGGAGAGACAGATGCCGCATGACGGACACAAACACGATCACAAGCATGAAGATGAGGGCGGCGCCAGCTGCGGCTCGGGCGATGGCGCGATGTGCGGCGATATCGGCCCCATCGGGGATGTCGAAGGTCAGGGCCGCAGCTTTCGGGTGAATGGGCTTGATTGCGCCGAAGAGGTGGCGATCCTGAATCGCGTGCTTGGGCCGGAGATCGGTGGCACCGAGCATCTGGCCTTTGACGTAATCAACGGACGGATGACGGTGCTTGATACCGGCAAGGCCATGAGCGACGAAAAACTCATCAAGCTGATCGGCTCCACCGGCATGAGCGCCAGCCTTTGGGATGCCGAAAGTGCCGCGGCCAGCCAGGCCGCGCATCTCAAACGGCAAAAGCTTTTCACCGCGCTGTCCGGCGGGCTCTGGGCGGCGGGATTTGGCTATCATATCATCGAAACCGGGTTCCAGGGCGCAATCGGGATTTTTGCCGGGCATGGCGAGGCGGCGATGCCGCTGGTCGAGAGCCTGCTGTTTCTGGCCGCGATCATCTTTGGTGCCTGGCTGGTGGCGCCCAAGGCCTGGTCCTCGGCGCGGCGGCTGTCGCCTGACATGAACCTCTTGATGATTGTCGCGGTAACCGGCGCGATCTTCCTGGGCGAGTATTTCGAGGCGGCGACCGTGGCCTTCTTCTTCTCGCTGTCGCTCTATCTGGAAAGCTGGAGCGTGGGCCGCGCCCGCAACGCCGTGGCGGCACTGCTTGATCTGGCGCCGCCCACGGCGCGGGTGATCCGCGACGACGGTACCGAAGAGGACGTGCTGGCCGCGCAGGTGGCCGTGGGCGACCGGTTCGTGGTGCGCGGCGGCGACCGCATCCCGCTGGACGGTGAGGTGATGGAGGGGATCAGCGGCGTCAACCAGGCACCGATCACCGGCGAAAGCGCGGAAGTGACCAAAGAGCCGGGCGACGAGATTTATGCCGGTACGATCAACGGCGTGGGCACGTTGACGGTGCGCGCCACCAAACCGGCCTCGGACACGGTACTGTCGCGGATCATCCGCATGGTGGGCGAGGCGCATTCGCGGCGCGCCAATGTTGAGCAATGGGTGGCCAAATTCGCCCGCATCTACACGCCGATCGTGATGGTGCTGGCGATTGCCATCGCATTGCTGCCGCCGCTTCTGGCCGGTGGCGCCTGGGACTACTGGTTCTACAACGCACTGGTGCTGCTGGTGATCGCCTGCCCCTGTGCACTGGTGATTTCCACCCCGGTTTCCATCGTCGCGGCACTTGCCTCGTCGGCGCGCAACGGCGTGCTGATCAAGGGCGGCGCCTATGTCGAGGCACCGGGGCGCACAACCGCGCTGGCGCTGGACAAGACCGGCACCATTACAGAAGGGGAGCCCGAGGTCGCCTCGGTGCATCCGCTGGGCGGCACGTCCGAGCGGGAGTTGCTGGAAGTAGCCGCTGCACTGGAGGCGCGGTCCTCGCACCCGCTGGCGCGTGCCATTTTGGCACAGGCACGGGTCGCCGGGATCGATGGCGCGGCGGCCGAGGACACCAGCACGGTGCCGGGCCGCGGGGTCGAGGGACGCTTTGGCGGCCGCAAGGTCTGGCTGGGTTCTGACCGGTTCGCCGCCGAGAACGGCGTCGGCAGCGCACTGCCCGACGAATTGCGTGAGCGGATCGAGGGCGCGGGCAGCACATTGGTGGCCGTTGGTGACGGCGAGACACTTCTGGGCGTGCTGGAATTGCGCGACCGGATCCGCGAGGATGCCAAAGGGATCGTGGCGCGGCTGCACGCACAGGGGGTGAAGTCCATCGTCATGCTCACGGGCGACAACGCACGCACGGCACGCGCCGTTGCGGCCGAGGTCGGCATCGACGCGGTGCGCGCGGAACTGCTGCCCGAAGACAAGGTGACCGCGATCGAGGAACTGGTCGCAACCCACGATATGGTGGCGATGATCGGCGACGGGGTGAACGACGCGCCGGCCATGGCGCGGGCGCATTTCGGTATTGCCATGGGTGCCATCGGCTCGGATGCGGCGGTCGAAACCGCCGACATCGCGCTGATGACCGACGACATCGGCAAGGTGCCGTGGCTGATCGGCCATTCCCGCCGCACGATGTGGATCATCCGCCAGAACATCGGCCTGTCGCTGGCGACCAAGGCGGTGTTCGTGGGGCTTACAGCCTTTGGCATGGCCTCGATGTGGGGCGCGATCGCCGCAGATGTCGGGGTGTCGATGCTGGTGGTGATGAACGCTCTGCGGCTGTTGAACGGCAAGGCCGACAGCGGCGCGCCAAAAGGCGGCGAGCGGGTGGGCGAAACCGCTGCAAAAGGCGCAGTACAGGGCAAAGAGGCGTCCAACGCTACATGATCAAGGTCAGCCTCAAGTTGGTCCCCGGTCGGGTGATCGGTGGGTCGCCGTCGCGATCCGGGGGGGTGGCATTCTGACTGCGGATGCAGGCTTGACCGCCGGAGATCGAAAAACAAGTATTGGTTGCCGCAGTTTTCCGTGAACGCCATGAAATCCATGGCGAACCGCCCATTGCACAAAAACCGCGGGCAACCTAGATACCTATAGCGACTGTAGAGAAAGGCACCCATGTTCACGATCGGCACGCTGGGATCTCGCACCGGGACCAAGGTGCAGACCATCCGCTATTACGAACAGATCGGGCTCTTGCCCGAGCCGGGGCGTACCGAGGGTGGGCAGCGGCGTTATCACCCGGCCGATCTGGACCGGTTGGCGTTCATTCGTCATGCGCGTCAGCTTGGATTTCCACTTGATGCCATTCGCGAACTCCTGGAGCTTGCGGACAACCCCCATCAGTCCTGTTCCAGCGCCGATTCTATTGCGCAGCGCCAGTTGAAACAGGTTGAGCAGCGCCTCGGGCGGCTGAAAGCGCTGCAAGCGGAACTCAAACGCATGATCGCGGAATGTCGCGGTGACAGCGTGGCTGATTGCCGTGTTCTGGAAGTCTTGCGCGATCATGCGGAATGCCTGACCGAACACGAGGACGCCGGCCATTCGGTGAATTTGCGCAAAACCTAGCTTTTGTAGTCTGACCCTTCACTGTCAAGGATCGCTTTCAGCTCTGCCAGATGCCGGATGTCCTGCTGAGGATAGTCCTCCAGCTCTTGCGCGGTCTTTTCGGCGACATCATCCGGCAACACGCGCAACTCCATCCCGGTTTGCAGCGCACGGATGTAGGTTTCGCAAGCGCGTTCGAAATAATACATGCGGTTAAAGGTTTCTGCGACGCTATCCCCGATGACCAGCACGCCATGGTTGCCCATAATCATGACCTTTTGTTTGGGATCGGAAAAGAGTGCCGCGCAGCGTTCGCCCTCTTCCTCAAAGGCCAGCCCGCCATAACCTTCGTCGATCACGTAGCGATTGAAGAATGTCGCGCAGTTCTGGTCGATGGGTGGCAGGCGGCTGTCCCTGAGCGACGCCAGAACCGTTGCAAAGATCGAATGAACATGCATCGCGCAGCGCGCATGCGGCACCAGCCGGTGAATGCCCCCATGCAGACCCCAGGCTGTCGGATCAGGCGCATTTGGCCCGGTCAGCGTGTCGGGGTCATTGGCATCTACGGTGATGAGATCGCTCGCCTTGATCCGGCTGAAATGCATTTGATTTGGGTTCATCAGGAATTTGGAGCCGTTGTCATTGATGGCAAGACTGATGTGGTTCGCGACCCCTTCGTGCATGTTCAACCGCGCGGTCCAGCGAAACGCCGCGGCCAGATCAACCCGCTCTGCCCAGTTGGTCATATTTTGTGGGTGGGTATTCATGACGGCTCCTTGGAATTGGATGTGGCGCAGGGTATTGATGGCCCAACAACCCCGTCAAAGGAAGTCTCAATATGGCATTCAAGCCCGCCAAGTGGCCCCGCAAACTGCGGTCTCAGGAATGGTTCGGGGGGTCGTCGAAGGACGCGATCTATCACCGGTCATGGATGAAGAACCAGGGATTGCCGGCGGATTTGCTGGACGGACGGCCCGTTGTGGGTATCTGCAATACCTGGTCCGAGCTGACGCCGTGTAACGCGCATCTGCGCGATCTGGCTGAAAAGGTGAAGTTCGGGATCTACGAGGCAGGCGGTTTTCCTGTCGAATTTCCTGTGTTTTCACCAGCAGAATCCAGTCTGCGCCCGACCGCCATGATGTATCGCAACCTCTGTGCGATGGACGTGGAAGAGGCCATTCGCGGCATGTCGATGGATGGCGTGGTGTTGCTCGCCGGCTGTGACAAGACCACGCCAGCGTTGCTGATGGGCGCTGCCTCGGTGGATCTGCCGTCCATCGTCGTCTCTGGCGGTCCGATGCTGAATGGCATGTTCCGCGGTGAGCGTGTCGGCTCTGGCACCCACCTGTGGAAATTCTCCGAAGCTGTGCGCGCGGGCGAAATGACCGCCGAGGAATTTGTCGAGGCCGAGGCGTCGATGTCCCGCTCGCCTGGGTCCTGCAACACGATGGGCACCGCCAGCACGATGGCGTCGATGGCCGAGGCGCTGGGCATGGCCCTGTCTGGCAATGCCGCGATTCCGGCGGTTGATAGCCGCCGCCGCGTGATGGCGCATCTGACGGGGCGGCGGATTGTGCAGATGGTCAAGGATGACCTGAAACCCTCTGATGTGATGACGAAAGACGCATTCGAAAACGCGATCCGCACCAATGCGGCGATTGGCGGGTCCACGAACGCGGTGATCCACCTGCTGGCAATGGCCGGGCGGACCAAAGGCGTGGAATTGACCCTGGATGACTGGGACCGTTTGGGGCGCGACGTTCCAACAATCGTCAATCTGATGCCATCGGGCAAATACCTGATGGAAGAGTTCTTTTATGCCGGTGGCCTGCCCGTTGTGATCAAGCGGCTGGGCGAGGCCGGACTCTTGCACAAGGAGGCGCTGACTGTCTCGGGTGGGTCCATGTGGGACGAGGTGAAACAGGTCAGGAACTGGAACGAGGATGTGATCCTGCCAGTGGAAAAAGCTCTTACCCAATCGGGTGGCATTGCCGTGCTGCGCGGTAACCTTGCCCCCGGTGGTGCGGTGCTGAAACCCTCGGCGGCGACGCCTGAACTGATGCAGCATCGGGGTCGCGCGGTCGTGTTTGAAGACATCGACGACTACAAGGCGCGCATCAACGATGACGATCTCGATATCGACGAAACCTGCGTCATGGTTCTGAAAAACTGCGGTCCGCGCGGCTATCCGGGCATGGCCGAAGTTGGCAACATGGGCCTGCCACCCAAGATCCTGAAAAAGGGGATCACCGATATGGTGCGGATTTCAGATGCGCGGATGTCAGGGACAGCCTTTGGCACGGTGGTGCTGCATACCTCGCCCGAGGCCGCGGTCGGAGGGCCGCTTGCCGTCGTGCAATCAGGTGACATGATCGAGCTGGACGTAGCGGGGCGGCGCTTGCATCTGGATATCTCGGATGAAGAACTGGCCGCGCGGATGGCTGTCTGGACCGCCGAAACATCGGGCGCGAACCCGCGACCCGAAAGCGGCTATGCCATGCTTTACCATGACCGCGTGATGGGGGCGGACACCGGGGCAGACTTTGACTTTCTTGTCGGTCATCGTGGCAACGCCGTTGGCAAGGAAGCGCACTGATGACGCCCATTTGTCTGGTAGGGATCGGCAAAATCGCCGTCGATCAGCATGTGCCTGCGATCAACGATGGCGACGATTGGGATCTTGCTGCGACAGTCAGTCGTGCGGGAAAGGTGGAAGGCGTGCCTTCATTCAGCGATTTCGATCAGTTGCTGGCGGAACGGCCAGACATTCCCGTCATCTCGCTCTGCCTGCCCCCCGTGCCCCGCTACGCCTATGCCGCCAAGGCGATTGCGGCAGGACGCCATGTGATGCTGGAAAAACCCCCGGGCGCGACTTTGGCAGAGGTATCTGCTCTGGCCGATATGGCGCAAGAGGCTGGCGTGACCCTTTACACCACGTGGCACAGCCGCATGGCCAAAGGTGTCGCCCCCGCCAAGGCGTGGCTGGCGGATCGGCAGATCACCGGCGCACATATCAACTGGAAAGAAGACGTGCGGCGCTGGCACCCAGGGCAGGAATGGGTTTTCGCGCCAGGCGGCATGGGAGTTTTTGACCCCGGAAGCAACGCCCTTTCGATCATCACAGAGATCCTGCCGATGCCGATCCACCTGCGGTCCGCTGATCTGCAATTTCCGCAAAACCGGGACACGCCGATTGCAGCACAACTGCAATGGACCGAAAACGTCTCGGGTGATTTTGACTGGCGCCAGGAAGGCCCGCAAAGCTGGGATATCACGGTGGAAACAACGACAGGCACGCTGAACCTGCATGACGGCGGCGACCGCCTGATTATTGATGGAAAAGAAATCGCCGCTGGCACCAATCGCGAATACCCCGCTCTTTATGAACGTATGGCGGAATTGGTGAAAAATGGCGCATCAGACGTCGATGTATCGCCGATGATCCATGTCGCGGATGCGCTTACGCTTGGAAAAAGGGTCACGGTCGAACCGTTCCATTTCTGATCTAACCCTTTGACTTTCTTCGTCCAATCAAACTTCCGCCGGAGGCATTCTGACCTGTCTGCCCGGGGGCTTGCGGGCATATTTGCAAAACGCAAAAAATTTACCATTTGATAAAAAATAAATCTGTGGCAGGCTGGACGGGATCAAACACGACAGGATGACACCCATGTCCAGCCCCATGACCCCCGGCATCGCAGCAGCGCGCCTGCCAGCAGAGACCCTCGCCGAAAACTTTGACGATCTGCATGCACCCTTCGCCCCGCATGAGGCCGCAGTCGCCGCGGACCGCTGTTATTTCTGCCACGACGCGCCTTGTGTGACGGCTTGCCCCACAGACATCGACATCCCGCTGTTCATCCGGCAAATCAGCACAGGCACGCCAGAAGCGGCCGCGAAAACCATCTTCGATCAAAATATTCTTGGTGGGATGTGCGCGCGCGTGTGCCCGACCGAGGATCTGTGCGAACAGGCCTGCGTGCGAGAGCTGGCCGAGGGCAAACCGGTTGAGATCGGGCGGCTGCAACGGCACGCCACCGATACGCTGATGGCCAAACAAAGCCACCCATATGACCGGGCGCCTGAGACGGGCAAGAAGGTTGCCGTCGTCGGCGCCGGGCCTGCGGGCCTGGCCTGCGCGCACAGGCTCGCGATGCTTGGCCATGACGTGGCGATCTATGACGCCGAGGCCAAGGCAGGTGGGCTCAACGAATTTGGCATTGCAGCCTATAAATCCACCAATGACTTTGCCGCGCGCGAGGTGGATTGGCTGCTGGGCATCGGTGGGATCGAGATTAAACCGGGAATGCGCCTTGGCAGTGAGTTGGCACTGGATACCCTGAAGGACGGCTATGACGCAGTGTTTCTGGGCGTCGGACTGGGCGGCGTCAATGCGTTGCGTTGCGAAGGCGAGGACAAAGCCGGGGTCCGCGATGCGGTCGATTTCATCAAGGACCTGCGACAGGCCAGCGATCTGGCCGCCTTGCCTGTGGGGCGCGACGTCGTGGTGATCGGGGGCGGCATGACTGCTGTGGATGCAGCCGTGCAATCCAAGCTGCTGGGCGCACAGAACGTAACCATCGCCTACCGCCGAGGACGCGAGGCGATGGGCGCCAGCGATTATGAACAAGACCTCGCGGCCTCGAAAGGTGTCCGGTTGATGTTCAACGCTCAGCCCGTCGCAATCCATGGCAACGGATCAGTTCGGGAGATTGAGCTGGAATATACCGCAGACGACGGGACAGGCCTGAAAGGCACGGGTGAAACGCTGCGCCTTGCTGCGGATCAGGTGTTCAAGGCAATCGGGCAAACGCTGCAAACCGATGAGGGGTTGTTGTTGGATGGACGCAAGATTGCCGTGACCGGCGCGGGCAGGACAAGCCTTGCTGGCGTTTGGGCCGGGGGCGACTGTGCCAGCGGCGGCGACGATCTGACCGTGACGGCCGTTGCCGAAGGGCGCGACGCGGCGATGGATGTTCATAGCGTATTGATGGCGTAACGTGGGTTTGAACCCACCCTGCCTATGGGAGAAACAAGATGGCTGATCTGACGACTGATTTCCTCGGGATTAAATCCCCCAACCCATTCTGGCTGGCCTCAGCCCCGCCAACAGACAAGGAATACAACGTCCGCCGCGCCTTCGAGGCCGGTTGGGGAGGCGTCGTCTGGAAGACGCTCGGGGCCGAAGGCCCGCCAGTGGTGAACGTCAACGGCCCCCGATACGGTGCGATTTATGGTGCGGACCGGCGCTTGCTTGGCCTCAACAACATTGAGTTGATTACGGATCGCCCGCTTGAAACCAATCTGGAAGAAATTGCCCGTGTGAAGGCTGACTACCCAGACCGCGCGATCATCGTGTCAATCATGGTGCCGTGCGAAGAACAGGCGTGGAAAGACATTCTTCCACGGGTCTCCGCCACAGGTGCCGATGGAATCGAGCTGAACTTTGGCTGCCCGCACGGGATGTCAGAGAGAGGCATGGGGGCTGCCGTGGGGCAGGTGCCAGAGTATATCGAAATGGTGACGCGCTGGTGCAAGCAGTATTACGACAAGCCCGTGATCGTGAAGCTGACACCCAACATCACTGATGTGCGCAAACCGGCAGCCGCAGCAATGCGTGGTGGTGCGGATGCTGTCAGCCTGATCAACACGATCAATTCAATCACGTCCGTCAACCTCGATACCTTGTCGCCAGAGCCGTCGATCGATGGCAAGGGATCGCACGGAGGGTATTGCGGCCCGGCCGTCAAGCCCATCGCGATGTCGATGGTATCAGAAATTGCACGCAATCCTGAAACCCATGGTCTGCCGATCAGCGGCATTGGTGGCATCACCACATGGCGCGATGCGGCAGAGTTCATCAGCCTCGGGGCCGGCAATGTGCAGGTTTGCACGGCAGCGATGACCTATGGGTTCAAGATCGTGCAGGAGATGATCAGCGGTTTGTCGCAGTGGATGGATGAAAAGGGCTATACGTCCGTTGAAGAGGTCGTGGGCCGTGCCGTGCCGAATGTGACCGATTGGCAGTATCTGAACCTCAACTATATTGCCAAGGCGAAGATCAGTCAGGATGACTGCATCAAATGCGGACGCTGCTATGCCGCTTGCGAGGACACAAGCCATCAGGCGATTGCGATGTCCGAGGACCGCACTTTCACTGTGATTGATGAGGAATGTGTGGCCTGCAATCTTTGCGTTGATGTCTGCCCCGTTGAAAACTGCATCACAATGGAAGCGATGACACCGGGTGAGGTTGATCCGCGGACAGGCAAAGTTGTTGAAAAGGAATATGCAAACTGGACGACGCATCCGAATAATCCCGGAGCCGTTGCAGCAGAATAATCGCCAAGAATTTTTGCAAAAATTCTTGGGGTCGGTGCAATAATCTTCGTACGAAGATTATTGCAATCAGGTATGCACGATCATCTCGCCCGAATTGCAGATGATGATGAACTGACCACCGCATTCGACCAGATGGAACCCGCGGCGGCTGACTTCGGTGACAAAGGCAGGGCGGCCGATTTCCCGCTCCACATCGCGGACAGCACGACGCACGATTCCGCCAGTGCGGGCAGCCTTTGCGCCAAAGATGCGGGCGCACCAGCTTGGGTTTGCATTGGGGTGACGGACCGTGGCGGCATGGACGATTTGCATGCTGCATGATCCGATGGCTTGGTTAAGAACCGCTTAAGGCCGGAGCAACTTTTCGTAGAGCGTATCAAGGAAAACTGTTGCCCCATCATAGGGGGCTTTGTCGCCAAGCACGGCACGGACCTGCACATCGAAATCTGCGTAGTGCTGGGTAAAGGCCCAGATGGAGAAGATGAGGTGGTGGGGGTCAACGTCGGCAATCTTGCCCTCATTTGCCCATCCCCTGATAATCCGCGCTTTCTCATCGACAAGCACCTTGAGATCGTTCTTCAGGATGTTTTCGATGCGGGGGGCACCCTGCAAAATCTCATTGGCAAAAAGACGGCTTTCGCGCGGATAATCACGGCTCATGGCCAGTTTGCGCCGCGCGTACCCCATGATTTCGGCAATCGGGTCGCCCGCACCGTCAAGGGCTTTCAGCGGGTCCAGCCAGGTTTCAAGAAGCCTTTCCAGCAATGCGGAGTGGATCGCTTCTTTCGAGGCGAAATAGTAGAGCAGATTGGGCTTTGACAGCCCCGCGGCGTCGGCGATCTGGTCCAGGGTTGTGCCACGAAAGCCGAACTGCGAAAAAACATCCAGGCCAGCGGACAAAATTGTCGCGCGGTTGCGTTGCTGGATACGGGTGGGCGGTTTGGTCATACCGTTCCTTCGCTTAAATTCCGGGCGGTCTTTGGGCAGAGGCGCCCTGTGATGCCAGCTTTATCCGCAATTGCCCTTAATCCGAGCGGAAAACTTGACTGGCGCTTTCCCTCTGTTAGCGTTGTTTTGACCAGTTGGTCAAATGCAAGTGCCAACACAAGCGAAGGAGCCCCCATGCCAGCCCCCGGAGAGAATCTGCGTATCAACGGTGAACGGCTGTGGGACAGCCTGATGGAGATGGCCAAGATTGGCCCCGGTGTTGCAGGCGGCAACAACCGGCAGACTTTGACAGATGAGGATAGTGAGGGCCGTCACCTGTTTCAGAGATGGTGTGAAGCGGCAGGTTGCACCATGGGTGTCGATGAGATCGGCAATATGTTCGCGCGGCGTGAAGGGACGGACCCCGATGCGCTGCCTGTCTATGTCGGCTCGCATTTGGACACGCAGCCCACTGGTGGCAAGTATGATGGTGTGCTGGGTGTTTTGGGCGGGCTGGAGATTATCCGCACGCTCAATGATCTGGACATCAAGACAAAGCATCCGATTGTCGTCACCAACTGGACCAATGAAGAAGGCACGCGCTACGCTCCTGCCATGCTCGCTTCGGGTGTCTTTGCGGGCAAGCATACGCTCGATTGGGCGAATGACCGGGTGGATGCCGATGGCAAGCGCTTTGGCGATGAGCTGGAGCGGATCGGCTGGAAAGGCGAGGAAAAGGTCGGGATGCGCAAGATGCATGCCTTCTTTGAACTGCACATCGAGCAAGGGCCGATTTTGGAAGCTGAAGGCAAGGATATTGGCGTTGTCACCCACGGGCAGGGCCTGCGCTGGATTGAATGTACGGTGACCGGCAAGGAAAGCCACACAGGGTCCACGCCGATGCGTATGCGCAAGAACGCAGGTCGTGGTTTGGCGCTCGTGACGGAACTGGTGCATGAGATCGCGATGAAAAACCAGCCCAATGCGGTGGGTGCGATCGGGCATATCGACGTCTACCCCAACAGCCGCAACATCATCCCCGGCAAGGTGGTCTTTACCGTCGATATGCGCACCCATCTGCTGGACAAGCTGAACGGTATGGTGGCGGAGTTCAACGAACGCGCGCCCAAGCTGTGCGAAGACATCGGGGTGGAGTTTTCCTGCGAAATCGTCGGCCAGTTTGACCCGCCCGCCTTTGACGAAGGTTGCGTGAGCGCCGTGCGCGATGCGGCAGTGCGGCTGGGGTATTCCCATATGGATATCGTTTCTGGTGCGGGCCACGACGCCTGCTGGATCAACGATATTTATCCGACTGCGATGGTCATGTGCCCTTGCGTGGACGGGCTGAGCCATAATGAGGCGGAAGAGATTTCACCAGAATGGGCGACTGCAGGCACGGATGTGCTGTTTCATGCGGTTGTCGAGACGGCGGAGATTGTGGGGTGAGGAAGACAACGGTGGGTCTGCTGTGCATCGCTTCCACCGCCAGTTTTGCTGAGTCCGACATGATGCCCCTCGATAGAATACTGGAGAGGCAACCTGAGAAGTCTTATCAATACGTAAGGTGTGCTGCTTTTTACCTTGCAAATGTTGAATGGGCTGGCCAAGCGCTGAGTGAAGAGGTCTTCGAGAGTTCGAAGAGATCAGTTGAGAACCTGCTACTAATCGCAACACTAGTTCGCTCGGCAGATAGCGCGGACGGGGTGGAACATATTGCCGAGACAGTGAACTTGGATACTCGGCAAATAGCCGATTTCTACTTGGCAAACTACCGAGACAACTATGCATTGAGGGGCACTGCATGGGAAGCCAACGAAGTGTGGGAAGGCGATGCCGGCACTTGCCGCCCTATAGCTGAGGCAGCTAGCCAAATTGCCGTCGAATTGGGAGAGTAACCAAATGACCAAAGTCATCAAAAACGGAACTATTGTCACAGCTGACCTGACCTACAAGGCGGATGTCTTGATCGACAGTGGCAAGATCATCGAGATCGGGCCAAATCTGAAGGGCGACGAAGAACTCGACGCCACAGGCTGCTATGTCATGCCCGGCGGCATTGACCCCCATACACACCTTGAGATGCCTTTCATGGGCACCTACTCCACCGATGATTTTGAAAGCGGGACACGTGCCGCACTTTCTGGTGGTACCACGATGGTTGTGGATTTCGCCCTGCCTGCGCCGGGTCAAGGCCTGCATGATGCGCTGCAGATGTGGGACAATAAATCGGGCCGCGCGAACTGCGATTATTCCTTCCACATGGCCGTCACCTGGTGGGGCGAGCAGGTGTGGAGTGAGATGGAAAGCGTCGTCAAGGACCGCGGCATCAACACCTTCAAGCACTTCATGGCCTATAAGGGCGCGCTGATGGTCAATGATGACGAGATGTATGCCTCTTTCTCGCGCCTCGCCTCGCTGGGTGCCATTGCGATGGTGCATGCCGAGAATGGTGATGTGGTGGCAGAGCTGTCCGCCAAACTACTGGCCGAGGGCAACACCGGGCCAGAGGCACACGCCTATTCCCGCCCTCCGCAGGTCGAGGGCGAGGCAGCGAACCGCGCCATCATGATCGCCGATATGACCGGCGTGCCGCTTTATATCGTGCATGTGTCCTGCGAAGAGGCGCATGAGGCGATCCGCCGGGCGCGGATGCAGGGCAAGCGCGTTTGGGGTGAGCCGCTGATCCAGCATCTGACGCTGGATGAGAGCGAATATTTCGACAAGGATTGGGACCATGCTGCGCGCCGCGTGATGTCGCCGCCGTTCCGCAACAAGAAGCATCAGGATAGTCTCTGGGCTGGGTTGCAGTCGGGATCGCTGAGCGTTGTGGCGACGGACCACTGCGCCTTTTCGACTGAACAGAAGCGCTATGGCGTGGGCGATTTCACCAAGATACCGAATGGCACGGGCGGGCTTGAGGATCGGATGCCGATGCTTTGGACACATGGTGTCGCGACGGGGCGTCTGACGATGAACGAATTTGTCGCCGTGACCTCGACCAATATCGCCAAGGTGCTGAACTGTTATCCCAAAAAGGGGGCGGTTCTGGTGGGGGCTGATGCCGATCTGGTCGTCTGGGACCCTGAGAAATCCAAGACGATCACGGCGGGGTCGCAGCAATCGGCCATCGACTATAACGTGTTCGAGGGAAAGCAGGTGAAGGGCCTGCCGCGGTTTACCCTGACGCGGGGGCATGTGGCGATCCATGATGGCGAAGTGCGTACGCAGGAAGGCCACGGCAAATTCGTGAAGCGCGAAGCGAATACGCCAACCAACAAGGCGCTGAGCACCTGGAAAGAATTGACCGCACCACGTCCTGTGGAGCGGACGGGTATTCCGGCGACGGGTGTGTAACGAAAGATAATGAATGATGTCTCGGATCAGGTTCGGGACGGCGGGGTGAAGTGTGACTGCTGAAACGACGATCAATGCGCAGGGTCTGAACCTGACGTTCGATACCAATGATGGACCTGTGCATGCCCTCAAGGACGTAAACCTTGAGATCAACAAGGGTGACTTCGTGTCCTTCATCGGCCCTTCCGGCTGCGGCAAGACGACGTTTTTGCGCTGTATCGCGGGGTTGGAGGCGCCCACAGGTGGACAGATATCCGTCAATGGCATGACCCCGGAGGACGCCCGGATGGCGCGGGCTTACGGCTATGTGTTTCAGGCAGCGGGCCTTTATCCGTGGCGCACGATTGGCGGCAATATCAAGCTGCCGTTGGAGATTATGGGGTTTTCCAAGGCCGAACAGAATGAGCGGGTCGGCCGTGTGCTGGACCTCGTTGATCTGGCGGGGTTCGAGAAGAAGTTTCCCTGGCAGTTGTCGGGGGGCATGCAGCAGCGGGCCTCGATCGCGCGGGCGCTGGCGTTTGATGCCGACATCTTGCTGATGGATGAACCCTTTGGCGCATTGGATGAGATCGTGCGCGATCACCTTAATGAGCAGTTGTTGCAACTGTGGGCGCGGACAGAAAAAACGATTGGCTTTGTGACGCACTCGATACCCGAGGCGGTTTATCTATCAACCAGGATCGTGGTGATGTCCCCACGCCCTGGGCGGATTACCGATGTGATCGATAGCCCGCTTCCCAAGGAGCGGCCCTTGGATATTCGCGATTCGCCAGAGTTCATTGCCGTGGCGCACCGGGTGCGTGACGGGCTGAGGGCAGGGCATATTGATGACTGATTGCAAGCCACGCGCTCTTGAAGGTGGTTGCCCGGATCAAGCCCGGGATGGGTGGGTGCTGTGAAGTCACTGCTGCCTGTCCTGACCGTTGTCGGCGCGATCCTGTTGTTCTGGACCGTCTCGGTCGTGCCGATGAACATCCATCTGACGGCGGATCAGGCCCAGCGGCAGGATATCGCGGTGACCCCCGATACGCCTGCGGCCAGACAGGAGCTTTCGGGAATTGGGCTTGCCCTGCGCAATCCGGATATTTTCGGCATGACCTATACGCTGGACCGCCCGCGCCTGCCTTCACCGCATCAGGTGGCGGCGGAATTGTGGGAAACGATTGCGTTGAAAAAGGTGACCTCGCGTCGGTCGCTGGTTTACCATGGCTGGGTCACGCTGTCGGCGACGCTGCTGGGCTTTGTCATCGGTACCGGGCTGGGCATTTTGCTGGCGGTGGGCATCGTTTACAACCGGGCGATGGACATGAGCGTGATGCCCTGGGCGATCGCCAGCCAGACGATCCCGATTCTGGCGCTTGCGCCGATGATTATCGTGATGCTGGGATCCATCGGTATTCAGGGGCTTTTCCCCAAGGCTGTCATCAGCGCTTATCTGAGTTTCTTTCCCGTGGTCGTGGGCATGGTAAAGGGGCTGCGCAGTCCTGATGCCATGCAGCTGGACCTGCTGCGGACCTATCATGCCAGCCCCGGGCAGGGGTTCTGGAAATTGCGCTTGCCTGCTTCGGTGCCATACCTGTTCGCGTCGCTGAAGATCGGGATTTCGGCCTCTTTGGTTGGGGCGATCGTCGCCGAGCTTCCGACGGGCGCGCGCGCGGGTTTTGGCGCGCGGATGCTCGTGGGCGATCAGTACGGTCAGCCGATGGTGACCTGGGCCGCGCTTTTTGCGGCGGCAATCACGGCGGCGGCGCTGGTGGGTTTGCTTAGCCTGATCGAGCGCTGGACCCTGCGGCGGATGGGGATGCAGGCAGCATGACGACAACTGCGATCATAGGCGCTTTGGCGATTTGGGGTGCGGGATGGTTTGTGAACGCGCGATTGGCAAACAGCCGCGCTGCTGACAGCAAGGCGGTGCAATTGCTGATCCCTGCGATCTTCGGTTTGACTTTGCTGCTGGCCTGGGAGTTGTTGGTGCGGATGCTGGAGGTCAGCCCGATTATCCTGCCGCCGCCAACGATGATCGCCAGCCGTTTTGCAGGCGAATTGCCGATCCTCTGGGCGGATTTCGAACAGACCATTATCAAAGGCGCGATGACAGGGTATATCGTGGGGATGGTCGCCGCTTTTGCAGTTGCGATCCTGGCGGATCGATCCGATTTTCTGACCCGTGGCATCTTGCCGGTTGGCAGTTTCATGGCCGCATTGCCGATTGTCGGCACCGCCCCGATATTTGTGCGCTGGCTGGGCAGTGACTGGCAATCAAAAGCCGCCGTTGTGGCTGTGATGGTGTTTTTCCCGATTCTGGTGAACACTGTTGCCGGGTTGCGTGACACAAGCGGGATGCAGCGCGATCTGATGCGGACCTACGGGGCGGGTTACTGGCCGACGTTGTTCAAGCTGCGGGTGCCTGCGGCGATGCCGTTCATTTTCAACGGGCTCAAGATTGCGACCACTTTGGCGCTGATCGGGGCGATTGTTGCTGAATTTTTCGGCTCTCCCACCGTAGGGATGGGTTTTCGCATTTCAACCTCGGTCGGCCAGCTTGCGCTTGATATGGTCTGGGCCGAGATCGTGGTGGCGGCACTCGCGGGGAGCGCGTTTTATGGCACAATGGCATGGATTGAGGGGCGGGTGACGTTTTGGCACCCATCGCAACGCAAATCACAAAGGTGAACCCCGGCAAGAGGGTAAATTAACTGACTAGGAGGTCAAAAATGAAGAAAGTAATGATGGCAGCGGCACTGGCCGCAGGACTGGGCGGCATGGCAAATGCCGATGGCAACGACAACGAGGTGACGCTGCAATTGCAGTGGGTCACACAGTCGCAGTTTGCAGGGTATTATGTGGCCCTGGACCAGGGCTTTTATGAGGAAGAAGGGCTGGACGTGACCATTCTGCCCGGTGGCCCTGATATTGCCCCGCCGCAGGTGCTTGCCGGAGGTGGCGCTGATGTGATGCTGAACTGGATGCCATCCGCGCTTGCTGCCCGCGAAAAGGGTCTGCCGGTGGTGAATATCGCCCAGCCGTTCAAAACCTCGGGTCTGATGCTGACCTGCTGGAAGGATACCGGCATTCAGAATGTCGAGGATTTCCGCGGCAAGACCATTGGCGTCTGGTTCTTTGGCAACGAATACCCGTTCCTCAGCTGGATGAGCCAGGCCGGGATCCCCACTGATGGTGGGGACGATGGTGTGACCGTTCTCAAGCAGGGTTTCAACGTTGATCCGCTGCTGAACCGCGAGGCGGATTGTATCTCGACCATGACGTATAACGAATACGGTCAGGTGCTGGATGCGGGCGTCTCAGAGGATGAACTGGTCACGTTCAAATACGAGGATCAGGGCGTCGCTACGCTTGAGGATGGCATCTATGCACTGGAAGAGAACCTTGATGACCCTGCCTTTGTGGACAAGATGGTGCGCTTTGTACGCGCGTCCATGAAAGGCTGGAAATGGGCCGAGGACAACCCCGAAGCAGCGGCTGGTATCGTTCTCGACAATGACGAAACCGGGGCGCAATCCGAGGCCGCACAGGTCCGTATGATGGGTGAGATCGCCAAGCTGACCGCAGGATCCGATGGCTCGCTTGACCCGGCGGATTTCCAGCGGACGGTGGATACCCTGCTTGCAGGTGGTTCTGATCCGGTCATTTCAGCGCAGCCAGAAGGTGCCTGGACCAGCGCGATTACAGACGCGGCACTGAACTGAGCCAGCTTAACATGAATTATCACGGGCGTCGGGGAACCGGCGCCCGTTTTCTTTTGCCCCAAGGCTTGGCATTGTTCGCGTGCCGGACTTGTGTTCGAGGAACTGCATGACTGACCAAAGCTTTGACGTGATTGTGGTTGGCGCGGGCCTGATGGGCAGCGCTGCTGCGCGGCATCTGGCCGAGATGGGCGCAAGGACCGCATTGATCGGCCCGGCCGAACCTGCGGTGAAGGCCGCCCATACTGGCGTATTCGCCAGCCATTACGATCAGGCACGGATCACCCGCAAGATTGACACCCGCAAGAATTGGGGACGGTTCGCGCAGGCGGCGATTGCGCGCTATGGCGAGATTGAACAGAAAGGCGGCGTGCCATTCTTTTCGGATGTGGGTGCTGTCATCGCGGGGCCAGAATTGGGAAGGGGCCGTGATTTTATCCTCAATGCGCAACGCAATGCGGTCGCGGACGGGGTTGTGCATCAGGCGCTACGGGGGCTCGACCTTGCCACCTGCTTTCCTGATTTTACGTTCCCGCAAGGTATTCTGGCGCTTTATGAGCCGACAGAGGCAGGCTGGATCAATCCGCGCGCCCATGTCAGCGCAGAGATCGCAGCGGCGCAGGCTGCCGGTGCTTATGTGCGGCGCGATACAGTGGCGCAGATCACCGAGCAGCCCGGAGAGGCGCGCGTTGTCTGTGTTGGCGGTGACGTGGTGACGGCGGGCAAGGTCATTGTGGCCTGTGGCGCATTCTCCAAGGCGGAAGGGCTCTTGCCGGATCCGATTCCCATGGATGTCTATGCCCGCACGATCGCGTTCTTCGAACTGGATGACGCGGAAGCGGCGCGCCTGGCCGGGATGCCCTCGGTGGTTTACCTGCCGCCGGATTTGCGCGCCGATCCTTATATCTTGCCGCCAGTCCCCTATCCTGATGGGAAAACCTATATCAAGATCGGTGGTGATGCGGTGGACCGCAAACTGGGGTCCGCAGCCGAGATGATCGACTGGTTCCGCAGTGGCGGTGACCCGGTTGCAGGCGCTGCGATGGCAGAGATACTGACCGGGTTGATGCCGGGGCTGGCATATCGCTCGATATCCTTTGACAGCTGCGCGACGTCGTTCTCGCCCAATGGCAACCCGTTCATCTATCCGCAGTCCGATCAGATCATCGCCTTGACGGCAGGCAATGGGGCTGGCGCGAAATCTGCGGATGAGTTGGGGCGCCTGGGGGCTCTGGTCGCCACGGGCGGGGCTATTCCGGCGGA
>Ga0316207_10001960_pt1 | contig 22872 bp, 20 predicted proteins | sample 6weekpyrite_MG_FD_204943 | JGI IMG/M metagenome (GOLD analysis project Ga0316207, IMG submission 204943) | Microbial mat bacterial communities from mineral coupon in-situ incubated in ocean water Damariscotta River, Maine, United States -... | ecosystem: Environmental > Aquatic > Marine >...
CTCGCAGCTGGCCGCCGACGGCGGCGCGGCGATGGCGCTGACCGTCACCCATATCTCGGCCGCCGCGGCCAGCCTGACCTGGGCGCTGTGGGAACGGATCAAATATGGCAAGGCCTCGCTGGTGGGCATCGTCACCGGCACCATCGCGGGGCTTGCCGCGATCACCCCGGCCTCGGGCTTTGTCACCCCGGTTCAGGCACTGATCATCGGCGGCATCGCGGGCATCCTGTGCCAGGAGGCGGTGAACCTGATCCGCAACAAGGTCGGGATCGACGACACGCTGGACGTCTTCGCGGTGCATGGCGTGGGCGGGGTTTTCGGCGCGCTGATGATCGCGGTGTTCGGCCAGGGCGCCTGGGCGGCACAGCTGGGCAGCCTGGCCATCGTCGGCAGCTTTACCGTGGTGATGACGGCGGTGCTGGTCAAGCTGGTCGCCGCCGTCACCGTGTTCCGGGTCGATGCCGAGACCGAGACCAACGGCCTGGATCTAAGCCAGCATGGCGAACGGGCCTATGACATGACGTCCTGACTTGTCTGACCAAATCCTGCGTCAGCTACGGCAAATCCATCGCGCGGGACAAGGTCGAGGGCGATGTCGGCGCTCTGATCAGGACACTTCAGCCCAGCAAACAGCTCTTCGCGCTGGCCCGCGCCATGTTCCGCCACGCATGGGATCAGCGCCGCGCACAGGCGCAGGATGCAATCAAATCGGGGCAACGGCAGGTCAAAGGCATCGAAAAACAAATCGAGACCCTGCTGTCCCGGATATTGGACTCAACCAACGCCACCGTGATCGGCACCTATGAGGACAAGATCGGCGAACTGGAGCGCAGCAAGATCATCCTGGCCGAACACCTGGCCAATCAGGCCGAACCGCAGGGTTCCTACCAAGAAAAACTAGAACCGGTCCTCACATTCCTCGCAAACCCCTGGAAACTCTGGGAAACAGGCCACATCGCCCTGCGCCGCACGGTGCTCAAACTGGCCTTTGCAGATCGCATTCAATATGACCGAGACAAGGGTGCTAGAACCGCGAAAATAGCGTTACCGTTCATAGCGATAGAGAAGATTGCAGACCCGGGAGTCTGTTTTGGTGCGGGTGAAGGGACTCGAACCCCCACGCCTCGCGGCGCCAGAACCTAAATCTGGTGCGTCTACCAGTTCCGCCACACCCGCACGCTCGCGGCTCTGGTAGCAAATCCGCCGATCGGTTGCGAGAGGGAAAAAGCGGGATATTGAAGCGGTATGAATTCCATGGAACTCGCATTCGGGATTCGTCAGAGCCCGAGGTCGCGGAATACTTGCGGCAGCATTTCCGGCAAGTCTTCGGCGATCAGCCCGGGGCCGAAGTTCAACGCGCATTCCACATGCAGCCAGGCGGCGGTTTCGGCGGCCTGCATCGGGGAAAGCCCGCGGGCGAGAAGGCCGCAGATCATCCCCGCCAGCACGTCGCCAGAGCCCGCCGTCGCCAGCCAGGGCGCGGCACGGTCGTAATGCGCCGAATTGATCGCGCAGCGCCCGTCCGGGTCGGCGATCACGGTGTCGGGCCCCTTGAACAGGACAACGCAGCCCGCACGTTTGGCGGCCTCGCGGGTGGCGTCGACTTTGGAATAGGCGGGGCCGGTCGTCGGGGTCTCGGTGAGCCGCGCGCTGATGTCGGGGAACAGGCGGGCGAATTCACCGGCGTGGGGGGTGAGGACGCAGTTTTCATGAAGGGCGTCGAACAGCGTCGTGTCGGCTGCGATCAAGGTCAATGCGTCGGCATCGAGCACCGCCGCCCGGCCGTAGGGTGCGCCTTCAGTGCGCACCTTCAGCACGGCGGCGACCAATTGCCGCTCGCGCGCGCCGGTGCCCATACCGGGGCCAAGGCACAGCGCGTTGATCCGCTCGTCGCCGGACAACAGCAGCGACAGGTCTTCGTCAGAGGCGATGCTGTGCAGCATCACCGCATTCAGCTGCGCGGCGTTTTCCTGGAGCGCGGCGGGCGGGCAACCCAGCGTCACCAGCCCCGCGCCGATGCGCAACGCGCCCCGGGCGGCCAGCCGCGCAGCGCCGCCTTTTCCGGCCCCCCCGGACAGGATCAGGGCGTGGCCATGGGTGTATTTGTTCTTGTTGTTGAATTTGCTCAATATCGACGTGTTAGGCGTTACAAGGCTTGTGGAATTTGCCGTATGAGTACGGCGCAGACCGATATCCTTTAGCGTCACTTTGTTGCACCATAGCGGCCCCCCTTCCGGCGGTCCGGCTGGCGCAAGATAGTGGCCGATCTTCGCGCGATAAAATGAAACGGTAAGATCAGTTGGAAACGCGCCTTCCAAATTTCTTCCCGAGTCGCTGCAAAGTCCACTTGGGATATCTATCGCCACGTATTTCGCTCGCACTTCAGAGGGATCAGCAAAGACCCGCGGCATAAACCCATGCCAAGTGCGTTCGGTGTCGTCTGGCATCGGTCGCGTGAGTCCGGTACCGAAAAGTCCATCCACAACAAGCGCGTGAGAGCCGCCGTCGAGAATGTCTTCGACTGCATCGTCGTCCCAGCCAGCTACATCCGCGATTGCCACCCACCGCTCGTAATTCACCCGCGCATCCGGCGGCAGCTTCTCCGAATCCCCGTAAAGGAACACCTCCACCTCCCAGCCCCATTCCTTCAGCAGCCGCGCCACCACAAAACCATCGCCGCCGTTGTTGCCCGGCCCGCAAAGCACCACGGCGCGGTGTGGGGCCTGCGCCAGCTCCGGCCATTCCTGAAACACCGCCTCGACAACGCCGCGGCCAGCGCGTTCCATCAGCTCCAGTCCGGTGACTTCGCCAGAGGCAATCGCCGCCGTCTCGATGGCGCGCATCTGGGCGGCGGTCAGCAGTTCGGTCATGGGCCTGGCTCTCACTTTTCACAAACCGCACAATCGCGCGGCCAGTTGCACAAAATTTAGGCAACACGCCGGGAATCCCCGGGCGCGCGGCCTGCCGCGTCACTCTAGCGAATTGTGGGTGCCCGCGGGAAGTGGTCTGACGCGCTTGAACCGCACCACCTGAGGGAGTCGCCGTCATGAAAAAGATCGAAGCCATCATCAAGCCGTTCAAGCTGGACGAAGTGAAGGAAGCCCTGCAAGAGGTCGGCGTGCAGGGGCTGAGCGTGATCGAGGTCAAGGGCTTTGGCCGCCAGAAGGGTCATACCGAGCTGTATCGCGGTGCCGAATACGTGGTGGATTTCCTGCCCAAGGTGAAGATCGAGGTGGTGCTGAGCGACGATCAGGTCGATCCCGCAATCGAAGCGATCATCGGCGCCGCCAAGACCGACAAGATCGGCGACGGCAAGATTTTCGTCTCTTCCATAGAACAGGCCATTCGCATCCGTACCGGTGAATCCGGTGAGGACGCGCTGTAACACACAACGCCCCGGACCCGATCCGGGGCCTCCAACCGAATTTGACCATGAGGTCCCGGATCAAGCCCGGGACGCGACCAGGAAGGACAATGGGAAATGAGCAAATCTGACGTTCTCAAGACGATTCACGACGAAGATGTCGATTATGTCGACATCCGGTTCACCGACCCGCGCGGCAAGCTGCAGCACGTCACGGTCATGAGCGACCAGGTCGACGAGGATTTCCTCGACGAAGGTTTCATGTTCGATGGCTCGTCCATCGCCGGCTGGAAATCCATCGACCAGTCCGACATGAAGCTGATGCCGGATTGTTCCAGCGCCTACATGGACCCGTTCTATGCCGAAAAAACCATGTGCATCCATTGCACCGTGGTCGAACCCGACACCGGCGAAAGCTATGAGCGCGACCCGCGCGGCACCGCGGAACGCGCCGAGGCCTACCTGAAATCGACCGGCATCGGCGACGTCAGCTATTTCGGCCCCGAAGCCGAGTTCTTCCTGTTCGACGACGTGCGGTTCAGCGTCGAGATGAACAAGGTCAGCTATCAGATCGACGCGCTGGACGCGTCCTGGAACACCGATACCGAATACGAGATGGGCAACATGGGCCATCGCCCCGGCGTCAAGGGCGGCTATTTCCCGGTGAACCCGGTGGATGACGGCCAGGACATCCGGTCCGAGATGCTGAGCACGATGAAGCGCATGGGCATGAAGGTGGACAAACACCACCACGAGGTGGCCTCGTGCCAGCACGAGCTGGGGCTGATCTTCGGCTCGCTGACCGAACAGGCCGATCATCTGCAAAAGTACAAATACGTGATCCACAACGTAGCACAGGCTTACGGCAAATCGGCGACCTTCATGCCGAAGCCGATCGCCGGCGACAACGGCACCGGCATGCATGTGAACATGTCGATCTTCAAGGACGGCAAGCCGGTCTTTGCGGGCGACAAATATGCCGACCTGTCCCAGGAGGCGCTGTATTTCATCGGCGGCATCATGAAGCACGCCAAGGCGCTGAACGCTTTCACCAACCCGTCCACAAACAGCTACAAGCGCCTGATTCCGGGGTTCGAGGCACCGGTGCTGCGCGCCTATTCGGCGCGCAACCGGTCGGGCTGCGTGCGCATTCCATGGGCCGAGAACCCCAAGGCCAAGCGCGTCGAGGCCCGGTTCCCCGACCCCGCCGCCAACCCCTATCTGTGCTTTTCCGCACTGCTGATGGCCGGGCTTGACGGCATCACCAACAAGATCGATCCGGGCCCGGCGATGGACAAGGATCTTTACGATCTGCCCGCCGAGGAACTGGCCGGCATTCCTACCGTCTGCGCCAGCCTGCGCGAGGCGCTGGAAGAGCTGGAAAAGGACATGGATTTCCTGACCGCGGGCAACGTGTTCACCCGCGACCAGATCGCCGGCTACATGGATCTGAAATGGGAAGAGGTCTATGCCTACGAGCACACGCCGCATCCCGTCGAGTTCAAGATGTACTACAGCTGCTGATCGGCGTTTACATGACACCAAAAGGGCGCCCATTCCGGCGCCCTTTTTTCTTTGCGGTCCTTCGATGGGTCCGCGCCGACCGGGCAAATCCCGGGTCTCTGACGACAGGGCACAGGCCCGCCCTGTCAGAGAATTCCGGCAAGCGCCATCGCCGGGTTTGGCAAGCCCAGGGCGGTCAAGGCGGTGCCGATGCCGGTCAGGGCCATCATATGCGCCGTGGCCCGCATGCTGCCGCCGGAAAGCGCATTGTAAGTCAGGACTCCGGCGCCGACCGGCAGGGCGAAAACCATGATCGTCGCGCTCATCGCATAAAGCGAGGCGCGACCAGCGGATGTGTCCGACAGGGATCTGATATGATCGCCCTCTTCATGTGCCAGGAATGCCCGCAGCAGACTGACCTCGTGAGGGTCCGCTGCCGCCTCGATGACCAGATCGGGTTGCGGATTGAACCAGGCATCGATCTGCGGCGACAGGTACGGATCGCTCTTGAAGATCTGCGGTCGCCGGGTGCTTGCCGGGGCACGGTCGGGCCGCCGGGGCGTAACCTTGCATGGCAGCGAGCCGACCGCCGGCATCGTCAAGCCGGCCCGACCCGCCGGAGCCGCGATCCGGATTTCATCCGGTCTCCGTGTTCTTGATGTCAGCGCGCCAAGCTGTCGCCGGTTCCGCGGCCCGGATTGAACGACGATAATATCCTCGGGAAAATCCGGCCCGGGGATCTGTCCGTCATGCTGGATTTGTCCGTCCTGCTGACCGTGGCCATCGGAATGACGGGCGATCGTGGTCTCTGCCTCTTCAGGCGTCAGCAGCTGATCCTCATCCATCCAGAAGACCAGCGACGGTTTCATCATGGCCAACAGACTGTCCACAACTTCCAGACACAACCGGCGTTTCAGGATCTGATGATCCATGCCCGGATCGACAGCAGCCCCGTCACGGCTGGTCACAAGAACGGTCAGGCTTTCGGCATGGGTTTCCAGTTTTTCAAAGATGCGCGTGCGGTTTTCCTCGTCCTCCGGCGGGCGGCAAACGCCCTGAAAGTGATCCATCGGAAACGGCACCGGGCAAAACGCCACAAGAATCTGAACACGGTCGCAGTTCAGCAGGATGTATTCACCGGATTTCCGGCGCACGCTCTCGACCGTCGCCCCGATATTTTCAATCATTGCGCGCAGTGCCACGACATCGACAAAGCGCAAGGGATTGCAGTTGGCCCCGAACAGCAGGCTTGCTTCGGTATGCTTTTGCAGTTTCGTCATCAGTTCACTCCGATGTTCGTTATTGTCTCTGAATGGCCTCCAAATGCGGAATGAATGCGGCCAAAAGAAATCGATTGTTGCGCGATTTCAAGATAATGCTCTGGGTGGTGCCAGTTTTATCCGCCCAAAATTGTTGCTGTGCCCAAGTGGGCCCACACATGGCTTTCGCGCGATCCCATAAGGTTGAAAACAAGGTGGTTGCGGCTGGGCGCGGTTACTGCCCGCAGCATTTTCGCGCACCGTGTTAACACACCCTAACGAAACATTAACTTCCTTCTTTCCACCGCAGGACTGCCCCATTTCGGGCCAATTCATTACCGAAGGTGTTTCAACCAGAACGGTAGGAGCACATAATAATGAACCCGAGAAGCCCCTCATTCGAGGCCAACCTGCTTTACCGCGACGCACGGCGGATGGACCCGGCGGCCTTGGTTCAGGATTTTCGTGCCGCCGCGCAGGATCACGGCGTGCAGGTTGTCGCGGTCGAACAGATCGAGGACGGCTTTGTCCTGATCACCTGCGATGTCGTACAGGTTCTTGTCGGAACCTGTCCAGATCCGCTGCCCGTGCAACACTTTCTGGACGCGGCACGGCCGCGGGCGGCGCAATTCGGCGATACCGTCATCCTTGACCGCCTGACCCGGCACCAATCCAGCGTGACGATTCTGGTGATGGATCTGGCAGGAGAGGGAATGCGTTTTGGCCCGGTCCACGAGAGGCTGAAGCGCACGCTGTGCTGGGAGCTGACCGATTGCCTGCTGACCGAAAGCACACCGGAGCTGGTGTTCTGGTGCGATACCGACACCATGTATGCGGCCGAGGAGTTCGAGCGCGCCAGCGCCTATCTGGCCGCACAGGACGACCAAATCTGGGGTGGCGTCGATGTGCCCGGGGAACGTTCGAGCGTCCCGACGCATTTCCGGGAACAGCCGATAGTAACCGATCAGGCACTGGCCTGGATCAACGGATCGGCCTGGGACGCAGCGGACGTGGACCAATACCCGGCGGTCGAAGCACGTGACATGCCGCACGAGGGACCCGCCGATGCGCGCGCGCTGGACTCGCTGCTGTCGCTGACGCTGCCCGATCGCGCCGCGATCCGGTTTGACCGGTTCCAGATGAACATGGATTTGCATCGCGCGGTCAACGGGCTGGCGATGACATGTGCCACCACGACGATCGGGCTGACCGGCCTGCCATTCATCTCGATGCTGGGGCTGTAGTCCCGGTCAATCCGCAAGCTGTTCAAGGTATGCGCGCATCTCGGCCCGGCTGTTGGCGGGCAGGCCCGTGCGATCCACAACGGTGGTGTGGATGGCAAACACCATCGCATCGGTGCGCGGCAGGCGGCTGATGCATTGCCGTTCAGACCGCACATAGCGCGCGCCCGCCTGCTGGCGCCGGTCGGTGGTGCGGCGCGGCTGGAACAGCGCGAAATCGTCATACAGCAGCAGGTTCGCCCGCCAGATCGGGCGCTCTGTGCGCACCGCGTCAAACAACCGCTGCACCCGGCGGGCGACATCGCCGGTGTAGCTTGAAACCGGGTCGTGGATGGTGGTCAGCGGGCGCATGAATTTCTCGTCCAGCGACCAGCTGGCCGGAAAACACAGGATCGCCCCGCTTAGAATATGCTCGTCGCCGCGTTTTTGCAGGATGCAGAAATCCGGCTGCACCAGGCGGCCCAGGGTCAGCAGCGGCCGGGTGGTATCAATGGCGATTGCCTGCCCGTCCGGGCGCGTGAGCTGCGTTTCAGTGACGCTGAAATCGGGCCGGTCGTGCAACACCCCCAGCACGGAGGTCAGCAAATCCTGCGCGGCGGGCATTGCGGTTTCGTCAAGCGCATGGACCGCGCCGGGACGATCCGCGATCAGCCGGTCGCGCAGGGCCATCTGTTCGCTGTAAGCGTCATCCAGCCGCAGCCAGTCGCCGGGCGCGACCGGGCCGGTGCCGGGCAGCCGGCTGGTCGCCGGGCTGTCCCAAGGGGTTTCGCGCAGGCGGGACTGGAGGATCGGTTCAGGCTGGATCATGTCTGTCATCTGCGCGCCAGAATACGGGAATAATGCATCTGGCCATAACCGCACAGCGCGCGTTCCACCGGACCCCAGGCGGCTGCGAAACCGACGGCGTCAAGCCCGGCGCGGGTGCGGATCGTGGCCAATGCGGTCTTGCCGTCGGCCATGGCGATCAGACGGGCGGCGGATTTCGGCAGGCGCAGCGTGGTTTTGGCGCCGCCCGCGGTCAGGCGCACCGCACCTTTCTGCGCCACGGCCTGCGCCAGGCGCCGCGGCGGGATGCGCAAATGCGGCACGGCGTCCGGTTTTCCCATCGGCGGGGCGATGCGCGCGCATTGCGGCACCGCATAGATCACATGGGTCTTGAAGGTGCCGCGCAGGTTTTCGGCGAGGGCCATGCGGGCGGCCTCGCTCAGCCCGTCCGGCAATTGAATGCCGTCGGGCAGCAGGTTGGCGGGATCGTAGAGCGCGGGTTCGGGCACGCCGGCAAGCTGCAGCCCGGCGGCATCCAGCGCGCCCAGCAACTCGGCAATCGTGAACGGGCGGTCGGAACTGTGCAGCAGCAGGTCGTAGAACCCGGCGTCGCCCTGTCGATGATCCACCAGATGCGGGTTGGTGTTGAACGGATGGCCCGGTGGCAGGGTTTTGAATACGGCCTTGGCGCGGGCCAGACGCTCAGCGGGTGCGAGCCCCTGAAACAGAGTGGAAAACGCCGATTGCAACGGATAGACACCAGAGCGGCCCAGGGGTGCGTAGACCATCAGCCCAATGCCACCGCCCGGCGCCAGCGCCCCCGCAAGCGCGTCAAATCCCGCCTGCGGGTCGGGCAGATGATGCAGCACGCCGCAACAGTCGATATAGTCAAAACGGCCATGATCCGCGGCGTCCAGCAGGCTGCCGGTGACAAAGGTAATGCCACCCAGCCCGCGCGCGGCGGCGCGTTTTTCGGCAATGGCGCGCGCGGCGGTCGACATGTCGAGATAGGTGATCGCATAGTCGCGCCCGGCATCGCTCAGCAGCTGCGCCAGCTGAATCAGCCCATCACCGGTGCCCCCGCCCGCCACCAGCGCGCGCAAGGGGCGTGACCAGTCGCGCGCCCCGCCCCACAGCCAGTGGTCCATCTCGACCGGCTGGCTGGGCGATCCGGTGATCAGCCGTCTGGCCTCGTCGTCCGGATCACGCGCTGGATAGGGAAAAACCTCGTACTGGGTCTGCATGTCGTCGCTGCTCATGGCGCTGCCTCTGCGGTCCGTGGTTCGGAAACCGACATGCCGGGGCGTCGGTTTCAGGCCTGACTCTGCCAGCGTCAGACGTAGCATCGGCTCAGCCCTAAAGGAAAGTCCATGAACCGGCATCATCGCGACACCCGCAAGATCGACCCCTCCAAAGGCAGTGTGCTGGGCGATGGCACGCCGAACGTGGCCGACCGGATCGAGATCGGGCCGACTTTGCTGGCCCTACAGGAATGGGAGGCCGCGGGGCTGCGCCTGCCCAACCTGCCCGCGATGCGCGAATACCGCTGGCGGCGGCTGGTGGATGGTATCAACGCGCGCGGTTATGGCGGGCTGGTGATGTTCGATCCGCTCAACATCCGCTATGCCACCGACAGCACCAACATGCAGCTGTGGAACACCCACAATCCGTTCCGCGCGCTGATCGTCTGCGCCGATGGCTATATGGCGATCTGGGATTACAAGAACGCGCCGTTCCTGACCAGTTTCAACCCGCTGGTGCGCGAGCAACGCTCGGGCGCCGATTTCTTTTACTTCGATCGCGGCGACATGGCACATGTGGCGGCAAAGGCGTGGGCGGGCGAGGTGCGCGATCTGATTGCCGAGCATGGCGGCGGCAACAGGCGGCTGGGCGTGGACAAGATCATGCTGCACGGGCTGCGCGCGCTGGAGGGCGCGGGGTTCGAGGTGATGGAAGGCGAAGAGCTGACCGAAAAGGCGCGCAGCATCAAGGGGCCGGACGAGATTCTGGCGATGCGCTGTGCCTCGCACGCCTGCGAGGTGGCGTGTTTGAAGATGGAGAATTTCGCCCGCGAGATGGGGCCGACCGGCACCGTGTCAGAGGATGACATCTGGGCGGTGCTGCATGCCGAGAACATCAAGCGCGGCGGCGAATGGATCGAGACCCGGCTGCTGACCAGCGGACCGCGTACCAACCCCTGGTTCCAGGAATGCGGGCCAAGGCGGGTGCAGAACAACGAGATCGTGGCCTTTGATACCGATCTGGTCGGCAGCTACGGGATTTGCGTCGATATCAGCCGCACTTGGTGGATTGGCGATCAGAATCCGACGAATGCGATGATCTACACCATGCGCCACGCGCATGAACATATCATGACCAACATGCAGATGCTGAAACCCGGCGTGGCGCTGCGCGATCTGACCTTCAACGGCCACCGGCTGGACGACAACATGCAAAAGCAGAAATACGGCTGCATGATGCATGGGGTGGGCCTGTGTGACGAGTGGCCGCTGATCACCTATCCCGACAAATATGTCGAGGGGGCGTTCGATTATGAATTGCAGCCCGGCATGGTGCTGTGCGTCGAGGTCCTTGCCAGCCCCGAGGGCGGCGATTTCAGCATCAAGCTGGAGGATCAGGTGCTGATCACCGAGGACGGGTTCGAGAACCTGACGAAATACCCGTTCGATGCGGCGCTGATGGGGGCGGGTTAGTGGATCGGCCGAAACATTCGAATCCGTGCCGCAGAACAGACAGGCGCGGGTAAGCCATTTAAATGTTTTGATAAGTTGATCCATCATCAACAAGCCTGGCGGTTCGAAGCGCCAATTCCTCGCTGCACGGCGGTAGAATCTCGCGCCGCACCGCAGGAAGGAGAGCAGTCGTTCGTGTAGCCGCGACGATTGCTCACGCGGCATTTCCTTGCACTTGCAGCAGCATCTTCTCGGTGGCGCGGTTAATTTCACCGAACCGGATGAGGTGGATGGCTCCTGCTCCACCGGCATCGAACGTGCCAAAGTGCAGTTGTCATGAACTGCGAGGAAAGGAGCCACCCAATGACAGTAAAGACTGTAGGCCTCGATTTGGCCAAGGACGTTTTTCAAGTGCACGGTATTTCGGAGAATGGCCGCGTCATCTTCAACAAGGCCATTAAACGCGCAAAACTTCTGTCCTTCTTTGGGACGCTTCCGTCCTGCAGGGTCGGTATGGAGGCGTGCGGATCGTCCCATCACTGGGGCCGCCAGCTGCGTAAACTTGGGCACGACGTGAAGCTCATGCCCGCTGGCTACGTCAAACCTTACGTGAAGCGTGGCAAGAACGACGCTGTTGATGCTGAGGCGATCTGTGAGGCGGTTCGGCGTCCGACCATGCGCTTCGTTGAGATCAAGACTGAAGAACAGCAGGCCATCCTTTCAATCCATCGCACACGCGATCTGGCCGTCCGGCAGCGCACGCAGATGGCCAATACGATCCGTAGCTTGTTGCGCGAGTTCGGGCATATCTTGCCCATTGGGATCGAAGCAGTGACGGCATTTGCAAAGCGCCACTTGGGCGGTGACCACCCGGACATGCCGGAGATCGCTAATGGCATGCTCGGTATCCAGTGCTATCAGTTCATCGGCTTGAATGAACGCATCGAAGGTTATTCCAAGATGATCGAGCAACACGCTCTGCTCAACGCTGACGCGCGCAGGTTGATGCGCATGCCTGGAATTGGGCCGATCACGGCGTCAGCGATCGTCGCGACGATAGGTGACGCGCATCAATTCCGGACAGGACGTGATCTGGCGGCTTGGTTGGGCCTGACCCCTCTCAACAAATCGAGTGGCGGCAAGGAACGCCTTGGCAAGATCACCAAGAAAGGCGATCGCTACATTCGTAAGCTGTTGGTCGTCAGCATGACATCGCGTGCGGTCATGGCGAAGCGCTCGCCAGAAAAGGTCGATCTCTGGACAGCCAATATCATCGCCGACAAACCATTCCGGCTGGCAACAACGGCGATGGCCAACAAGGCAGCCAGGATCATCTGGGCGATGCTCACCAAAAAACAGGAATACCGGCAGCCCGCGTTCTGACCACGCCAGCTGTCCAACGAGATGCAAGACGTTGAAGTGATGATGCGGAATTAAGTCAACCAAGAGCAAGGACACTCCGGGAAGGTCCGCGGCCCTCAGAGGTCGATAAGCCGAATGGAACCTCGCTTGCGGAATTCATCAGGGCCAGTGGCGACAACACCGCCACGCAAACAGGCCGGACAGACGACTGTACTGACAAAAACGACCGCTGAAATCGCCAAAAAACTCTTGCAATGCAGGAGCCATCCACAGAGGACCTTCAACAGTGTCAACTTCGGAAAAATTTGAAACCACCAATTCGCTGCGGCTGGGTTCAACAACCGAGACCGGGCAACAAGCGGGCTTTTGCAGGTGCGAATTGATTTGCGGTTTTCCTCTGACCGCAAAGCGCCCGATTGTGCCAAGAGGGAAGGGCAAACAGCCACCATAAAGGCGAATACGGCAGCCGCAGACGTCGAGGCCGAAAAACTCCGCAAATGTATCACCAATCAGCGCTGTATTGTTTTCGGGGCCTTGTCCCCCCCGCGCGACTTAAAGAGCCTTCGGGGATTTTGCGGCACCCGGTCGTCGCACTGTGGATTTGCCGCGTTGCAGCATTAGTCTTTTGTTCATTTTTTTGGCGTGCGCACCGAAAATGTCCTGTTTTTCATCAAAATCACTCAGATCACCCGAACTTCGTCGGTTCCGGGTTCAAATCCGGCGGCCCAGGTTCAAAAAATTGCTCGTCCAGGAAAGGGCACTTCGATGCCACGCGAGGGTGTGATCCTGGCAGATAACGACCCTCGCATGGCTGCAACTGAAAAGCTGCGTAATCCGCATATCATCACGGCTATGCTCTGCCTAGCGATGAGAACGTGCTTGCAGCGAAACAATAGAGGATTTTCCTTTGAAAACTCGCACAACCCTGCTCACCGCGATGTCCGTGCTCGCTGTCTCTACAATCAGCACGGCAGCGGCCACCGATTGCGCTGAACCTATCAAGGTCGGTGTGCTACATTCCCTGTCCGGCACAATGGCAATTTCCGAAACAACCTTGAAAGACACCATGTTGATGCTGGTCGATCAGCAAAACGCCGCCGGCGGCCTGTTGGGGTGTGAACTGGAAGCGGTTGTCGTTGATCCGGCTTCTGACTGGCCGCTGTTTGCGGAGAAAGCGCGCGAGTTGCTGACCGTCGACGAGGTTGAGGTGATCTTTGGCGCCTGGACATCCGTGTCCCGCAAATCCGTGCTGCCCGTGATCGAAGAACTCAACGGTTTGCTGTTCTATCCTGTGCAGTATGAGGGTGAGGAAAGCTCAAGAAACGTTTTCTATACAGGTGCGGCCCCGAACCAGCAAGCGATCCCGGCAACGGACTATTTCCTGGAAGAACTGGGCGTTGAAAAGTTCGCGCTACTGGGCACCGACTATGTCTACCCGCGCACAACCAACAATATTCTTGAATCCTACCTGAAATCGAAAGGTATCGCTGAAGAGGATATCTTTGTGAACTACACGCCGTTTGGGCAATCCGACTGGGCCACGATTGTGGCTGACGTCGTGGCACTTGGCGAAGATGGCAAGCAGGTTGGCGTGATCTCCACGATCAACGGTGACGCCAATATCGGGTTCTACAAGGAACTGGCCGCCGCTGGCGTGTCCGCCGACGACATCCCCGTCATCGCCTTTTCTGTCGGCGAAGAAGAACTGTCCGGTCTGGATACATCGAACCTTGTCGGGCACCTAGCGGCATGGAACTACTTTCAGTCTGCTGAAACCGACGCCAACGCCGAATTCATCGCGGCATGGAAAGCGTTCGCTGGTGAAGAGCGTGTGACAAACGATCCGATGGAGGCCCACTATGTCGGTTTTAATATGTGGGTGAACGCGGTGAAAGAGGCCGGCACAACTGATGTCGACGCGGTGCGTGACGCGATGTATGGGCAGGAATTCCCGAACCTGACGGGTGGTACTGCGGTCATGCTGCCAAACAACCACCTGTCCAAGCCCGTGCTGATCGGTGAAATCACCGCAGACGGTCAGTTCGACATCATCAGCCAGACAGCCGAAGTCCGCGGCGACGCCTGGACAGACTACCTGGCTGAAAGCGCCGTTCTGAAGTCCGATTGGAAAGGCCTTGGTTGCGGTATGTACAACACCGAGACCGAAACATGCGTACAGTTGACGTCCAACTACTAGTGGGCAGAGCGGGCACAGGTTTTCTTTCGCCTGTGTCCGCATTTTTCGTTTCTTGAAATCGGAAAGACTGTAATGCGTGCTGCCTTCCTAGCCATTTTTCTCATGCTTGGCGGTGTTGTCCCCGCTTCGGCGCAACAGCTCCAATCGATTCTGCAAACCCATGCAGAAGAAGTCGCCAGGCCTTCTCGGGGGTCGGTGCAGGTGGTTCTGGATGATGTTGCCGCTTCCGGAAGTCCTCAGGTCACCGAATTTCTCGAGCAATGGGCAGAAAAAAAGGTTTGGCAGCGCTCTGATGGTGTCTTCTTTTTCGGACGCAAAGACGGAGACTATCTGGTCTTGCGGGACATCGATACCGGGTCTGAAACCACGGCGTCCGCCGTCGATTTCAAGCAACTCAAACCGAATGGCGGTGTCCGCCGGTTAATTGGAACCGCCTTGGTTCAGTTTCAACTGTCGGACCCTGACCTGTCACGCCGTGAAACGGCTGTTGCGTCGATTGCCCGCCGTCCCGAACCGGCGCAACTGGCACCGCTGCTGGCGTCCATCGGCGGTGAGGTCGATGCCGCATTGCAGGCGCGAAAAACCCAGCTTGCGAATTTTCTGTCGGCGCGGTTTGCCCGGAACCCTGCTGACCGGATCGCTGCGATCGAGAGCCTTGCGACAGATACCTCTGTCGAGGCGCGCGCGGTACTGAACCAAATCCTCGCTACGACGAGGGATGTTGCAGTCAGCAAGCCTGACGGGAACGTCGCTCTAATCCTTGATCCTTTCACGCAACCAGATGACAGTTATGCAGCATTGGTCGCCGCGGGCCTTGCTCCTGCTTCCACGACGGCACCAGAAATCCGCCGCGCGCTTGAACAGCATATTACTGGGGGCCGTGTCGGTGGGCTGCCTGTGGCGCAAATGGATGATCCCGCAAACCGCGCCGCAGCCTATGCCGCCTTGGCCGAACAGGGTCTCGTGTCCGAACTGATCACCCCGGAAATGCGTGACGCTGCCTTGGCTGCCCATGTGTTCTATGAGCTCTACACAGAGCCAAACGCCGACATTACCACCGTTGCGGCAAGCGCCCTGGCCGCTGTTGAGACCCGTGTTGCATTCGCGCAGCTTGTCGACCTGACGCTGGATGCCCTGTCGCTGGCGTCGATCTACTTTCTTGCGGCGATCGGCCTTGCCATCACCTTTGGCGTCATGGGTGTGATCAACATGGCGCATGGCGAATTCATCATGATGGGCGCCTACACCGGCTATGTTGTACAGTTGTTCATCCCCAATTACACCGCCTCGATCATCGTGGCCTTGCCGCTGGCCTTTGCTGTGACGTTCGCGGCAGGTGTCGTGATGGAACGCCTGGTCATCCGGTGGCTTTATCATCGCCCGCTCGAGACTTTGCTGGCAACATTCGGCATATCCATTGCCTTGCAGCAGATCGCCAAGAACGTCTTTGGCACGCAGGCACGTCCGTTGACGTCTCCCGACTGGCTTGCCGGGGCATGGGTGGTCGATGATGTCATCCAGATCAGCTATATCCGCATCGCGATTTTCGCCATGGCGGTCATTTTTCTTGGCCTGATAATCTATATCCTCAAGCGCACCCGCCTTGGGCTAGAGGTCCGGGCCGTCACCCAAAACCCCGGTATGGCGTCATCCATGGGCATCAACCCGCACCGGATCAATATGATGACCTTTGGCCTGGGATCCGGGATTGCAGGCATCGCCGGCGTGGCAATCGGCCTTTATGCAAAGGTCACATCAGAGATGGGATCAGACTACATCGTCCAAAGTTTCATGACCGTGGTCGTCGGCGGCGTGGGCAACGTCTGGGGCACATTGGCGGGGGCCACGATGATTGGCTTTGGCCAAAAAGGGATCGAATGGTTCAACCCGTCAAACACCTTGGCGGCGCAGACCTACATGATCCTGTTTGTCATCCTGTTCATCCAATTCCGACCCAGGGGCATTGTCGCCCTCAAGGGTCGCGCAGCAGGGGAATGAGGATGAACAAGACTTTCATTGGCCGAAACCCGTCTGTTCTGTGGTTCTTGCTGGGGCTGTCGATCTTCACGATCTTCGTCTCCATCCTCAGCGAGGCCGCGGGCAGCACGCTGATTTCAACGTCGCTCCTCAAGACGCTCGGCAAGACATTAAGCTTATGCCTTGTGGCCATCGCGATGGATGTGGTCTGGGGCTATTGCGGTATCCTGAGCCTTGGGCATTTCGCTTTCTTCGGGATCGGCGGCTATGCGATTGGCATGTGGTTGATGTATGATCGCACCAAAGACATCGTCGTTGCGTCGCTGGACAACAACGTTCTGCCACCAACGCCGGATGAGATCACGGACGCCATCGGGACGCAGATCTTTGGCGTCGTCGGCAGTTCGGAATTCCCGATCATCTGGGCGTTTTCGCATTCTCTGACGCTCCAGCTTTTGGCGGTCCTGCTGGTGCCCGGATTACTTGCCCTTGGGTTCGGCTGGCTGGCATTTCGCAGCCGGGTCACGGGCGTCTATCTGTCGATCCTGACCCAGGCCATGACGCTGGCCCTGTCCCTGTATTTTTTCCAGAACGACACCGGCCTGCGCGGCAACAACGGCCTGTCGGGCCTGCAAAACATTCCGGGTCTTGAGGCAGTTCCCCAGGCCACGCTTTCACTCTGGTTTTTCTGGGCGTCGGCTGTGGCCCTGGGTGTCGGTTATCTGTTGTTCGCCTGGATCACCTCGGGCAAGTTGGGATCGGTCATCCGCGCCATTCGCGACAACGAGGCAAGGGTGCGGTTCCTTGGATATCATGTCGAAAGCTACAAGCTGTTCGTATTCACGATCACTGCCGTTGTCGCAGGCATTGCCGGGGCGCTGTATTACCCCCAGGCGGGTATCATCAACCCCGCCGAAATTGCGCCTATCGCGTCGATCTACCTTGCGGTTTGGGTCGCCATTGGTGGTCGTGGACGCCTTTATGGCGCCGTCATTGGCGCGGCCCTGGTGTCGCTCTTGTCGTCGTGGTTCACGGGCGGCAGCGCGCCGGACGTCGACCTTGGTTTCTATGTAATCAAATGGACGGACTGGTGGTTGGTCTTGCTGGGCCTGACCTTCGTGGCCGTCACCTTGTTCTTCCCCAAGGGCGTCGGCGGGGTGTTCGACCTTGTGCAAAACCGCAAGGGAGGCGCAAGATGAACACGCTTTTGGAAGTCTCCGGCGTCAGCGTCAGTTTTGATGGGTTCAAGGCCATTAACAACCTGTCGATCCAGGTCGCAGAGCCCGAGTTGCGCGCGGTCATCGGTCCCAACGGGGCGGGCAAGACGACCTTCATGGACATCCTGACCGGCAAGACCAAACCAGACCAAGGCCGCGTGATATGGGGCGACAAATCCGTATCGCTGCTGGGCATGAGCGAAAGCCAGATTGCGCAGGAAGGCATCGGACGCAAATTTCAAAAGCCGACCGTTTTCGAGGCCCAGACCGTGCGTGAAAATATCGCCATGGCACTTAAGAACCCGCGCGGCCCGTTCGATCTGTTGCTCAAACGCGGGGCGGACGATACCGAAGACAGGGTGCGGGCGATCAGTGACGAGATCGGGCTGACTCATCCGCTTGAACAGACATCAGGCGCGCTCAGCCATGGGCAAAAGCAGTGGCTTGAGATTGGCATGCTGCTTGCACAGGACCCGCGCTTGTTGTTGGTTGATGAGCCTGCCGCTGGCATGTCGCCTTCGGAACGCGAACATACGACAGACTTGCTGTTACGCGCGGCAAAGACCCGCGCTGTCGTCGTCGTGGAACATGACATGGAATTCGTGCGCCGCCTGAATTGCAAGGTCACGGTTCTGCACCAAGGGTCCGTGCTGGCCGAGGGATCGCTGGAACATGTGATGAAGAACCAGGACGTTGTTGACGTCTATCTGGGGCGCTAGGCAATGTTGATCGTTGACAACCTGACGCTGAACTATGGCCAAAGCCAGATCCTGAACGGGGTCGGCCTGATCGCGAAAGCGGGCGAGGTGACGGCCGTGATGGGCACCAATGGCGTGGGTAAAACCAGCCTCTTGAAAGCGATTGCCGGACGCCACCCCTACGCCAATGGAACATTGACGCTGGATGGCACACCGATGGTCCACCTGAACGCCTTTGAAGCGGCCAAGGCAGGGGTCGCCTACGTGCCGCAAGGGCGCGAGATTTTCCCGTTGATGACGGTCAAGGAAAACCTTGAATCCGGGTTCGCCTGCCTCGACCGTACCGATCATCGCGTGCCGGATCACATCTATGATCTTTTCCCGGTCCTGCGCGAGATGGCGGATCGCCGTGGTGGGGACTTGTCGGGTGGACAGCAGCAACAGCTTGCGATTGCGCGAGCCCTGATCACCCGGCCCAAGGTCCTTCTGCTGGATGAACCGACCGAGGGCATTCAGCCCAATATCATCCAACAGATCGGAAACGTGATCCGCATCTTATGTGAACAAGGTGATATGGCGATCATTCTGGTCGAACAATTCTTCGATTTTGCTTTCGACTTTGGGGACGAATTCAATGTGATGAAACGCGGCGCGGTGGTCTTCAATCGGCGCGCCAATGAACTGGATCGCTCACAGTTGTATCGTCAGGTCGCCGTTTGAACCTCAGCGAGGTCGAACCCGCCCAACCCGGCCAGCAGCTCCAAGACCTGATCCGCCCCAGCGCCATGTCGCAGACTTGTAAATACAAACGGTTTGTCGCCGCGCATTCGCCTGGCGTCCCGTTCCATCACCTCAAGCGACGCACCGACATGCGGCGCCAGGTCGGTTTTGTTGATCACCAGAATGTCGGACTTGGTGATTGCGGGGCCACCCTTGCGCGGAATTTCCTCGCCCGCGGCGACGTCGATCACATAAACCGTGACATCGGCCAATTCGGGACTGAAGGTCGCCGAAAGGTTATCGCCACCGCTTTCGATCAGCACAATCTCGACCTCTGCATGGCGGTCGCGCATTTCGGCGACAGCTGCCAGGTTGATCGACGCATCCTCGCGGATCGCGGTGTGTGGGCAGCCGCCGGTTTCCACACCGATGACGCGGTCCCGGGGCAGGACCTGCATTCGCATCAACGCTTCGGCGTCTTCCTGGGTGTAGATGTCATTGGTGATCACACCGATGGATTTCTGCGGATGCAACAGCCGCGCAAGTGATGCGGTCAGCGTGGTTTTTCCAGCGCCGACGGGGCCGCCGATGCCAATTCGCAAAGGTCCGTTCAAAGATGTCATCGGGGTTTCCTCTTACGACCGAAATACACGGGAATATTGGGTTTCATGGCGCATGGACGCGATGTCTGACGCCCAGGCGCAGCTGTGCAGATCATCCAAAGTCGCACCGATGCAATCTTTGGCGATGGCGGCGCAATGCGGCTTGAGTGCGGTCTGAACTTTCTGACCTTCGATCTGACCGAGCGGAACCAACCGCATCGCAGCCGCACACAAATTGCTCGTGAAGGCTTGCAGATACATCCCGGTTGCAAGCTCAGGGTCAAGCGTCATCGCGGCCGCGGCTTTACCCACTGCGACAGGATAGCAAAGCCGCCCTAGATCGACCCCCCAAACGGCCTTGACCGTTTGACAGAACGCCACCCCCTGCAGGTCGGTTTCCCGAAGTCGCTCCGAGGAGGCCGCAAAGGCGCGGGCTTGGGCGTCGAGCGTGGTCGCATCCCCCGCGTATGCAGCATTCAGCAAAACCGCGTCAGAGCGCCCGCCGCCGCATTGGAGCAGGTCGAACAGCCATGCCTCCAGTGTCACGGCAGACGTCACCGCACCCTCGCTGATTGCTGTTTCCAGCCCGTGGGAATACGCAAAACCCCCGACCGGAAAGGCAGCCGACAGCAGTTGCGACAGGGTCAGGATGTCAGCGGTGGTGGTCATGCGCTGTCGCACCGTGTTCATGGGAATGTGTGCGGCCATGCCCATAGGCGCCGCCTTCAGGTGTAAAGGGCCGCTGCACGGGACGGACGGTTGCACCCAGATGTTCCAACATATGCCCGATAACGGGATCGTCCTGGATCAACAGACAGTCGCTTTCGATCTGGCAAGGCGTGTGGCGATTGCCGACATGCCACGCGAGCCGAACAAGGTCTCCGGTGACCCGAAGCAAGGGCTCCCTTGCGGCGATAACCTCGATCAGGCGACCATCGGTCAGCACGAACGCGTCGCCGTGATTTAATGAGGTCGTGTGTGCCAGGTCGATCAACACTGACCTGTTGTCGTCGGTCCTGATGACCTTGCGCCGCAGAAAACGGTCTGCATAGGTCAATACACAGCGCGTTATCGCGCCGTCCCAAGTGCCTGCAATGCGAACGGCTTGTGAGGTATAATTAGCCATCAGAACAAGAAATACCGCTGCGCCATTGGCAGTTCGGATGCCGGTTCACAGGTTAACAATTCACCGTCTGCGCGCACTTCGTAGGTCTCGGGGTCAACCTCCATATGCGGGGTGGCGGTGTTCAGGATCAGATCGGATTTACCGATCCCGCGCGTGTTGTCCACCGCGACCGTTTGCTTGGCGATGCCCAGCTTGTCGCCAATCCCGTCGGCCTGTGCTGCGGCAGACACAAAGCAGACGGCCGAATGCTCGACCGACCGTCCGAAGGCTCCGAACATTGGACGTGAATACACAGGTTGCGGCGTGGGAATAGAGGCATTGGGATCCCCCATTTGTGCACAAGCGATGGTGCCTGCCATCAGGACCATTTCAGGTTTCACACCAAAGAACGCAGGATTCCACAGCACGAGATCGGCGCGCTTTCCTTCACTTATGCTGCCGATCTCATGGCTGATGCCATGCGCAATCGCAGGGTTGATGGTATATTTCGCAATATAGCGGCGCACACGGACATTGTCGTTCTCGCCGGTTTCCTCTGGCAGGCGACCGCGCTGTTTCTTCATCTTGTCGGCGGTCTGCCACGTGCGGATCAACACTTCACCCACACGCCCCATCGCCTGGCTATCGGATGCAATGATCGAGAACGCCCCCATGTCGTGCAAGATATCTTCAGCGGCGATGGTTTCGCGCCGGATACGGCTTTCTGCAAAGGCCACGTCTTCGGGGATGGATTTGTCGAGGTGGTGACAGACCATCAACATGTCCAAATGCTCTTCGAGCGTGTTGACGGTGTAGGGCCGCGTCGGGTTGGTCGAGGACGGCAAGACATGTTCTTCACCGCAAATCTTGATGATGTCCGGCGCGTGGCCGCCGCCTGCGCCCTCGGTGTGGAATGCATGAATCGTGCGGCCCTTCATGGCAGCGACTGTGGTCTCGACAAATCCACTTTCGTTCAACGTATCGGTGTGGATCATCACCTGCACATCCATGTCGTCGGCCACAGACAAACAGCAATCGATCGCCGCCGGGGTGGTTCCCCAATCTTCGTGCAGCTTAAGCGCGCAGGCCCCGCCTTTGACCATCTCCACCAAGGCGTCAGGCCGGCTTGCGTTGCCCTTGCCCGCAAAGGCAAGGTTCATCGGAAACGCATCCGCCGCCTGCAGCATCCGTCCGATGTGCCAGGGGCCGGGCGTGCATGTCGTGGCAAGCGTCCCGTGTGCCGGGCCAGTGCCGCCGCCAAGCATTGTCGTCAGGCCCGAGTGCAGCGCGTCGTCGATTTGTTGCGGGCAGATGTAATGGATATGACTGTCGAACCCGCCAGCGGTCAGGATATGGCCCTCGGCTGCAATTGCCTCGGTTCCCGGCCCCAGTATGATATCGACGCCCGGTTGGGTGTCGGGGTTGCCCGCTTTCCCGATCCTGTGAATGCGCCCGTCCTTCAGGCCGACGTCTGCCTTGTAGATACCCGAATGATCGACGATCAACGCATTGGTGATGACCGTATCAACCGCGCCCTGAGCCCGGGTTGCCTGGGACTGGCCCATCCCGTCACGGATCACTTTGCCGCCGCCAAATTTGACCTCTTCACCGTAGGTTGGACGATTCACGCCATGCGACCGCTCGGCGGTCAGGTCGCGCTCCACTTCGATGATCAGATCCGTATCTGCAAGGCGTACCCGATCGCCCAGTGTCGGCCCGAACATGGCCGCATAATCGGCCCGGCTGATCGATGTCGCCATCAGAGGTCTCCCATGACTTCTTTGTTGAACCCGAAAACGCGGCGCGCCCCCGACAATGCGATCAGGTTCACTTCGCGGCGCTGCCCCGGCTCAAAGCGCACCGCAGTCCCCGGGGCAATATCGAGCCGACGCCCATATGCGGCCTCGCGGTCGAAATCCAAGGCCGCGTTGCTTTCGGCAAAATGATAGTGACTGCCGATCTGAATCGGCCGGTCTCCCGTATTTGCCACCATCAACACGATCGCCTTGCGGCCCTCGTTCAGGATCAGGTCTCCGTCGGCGAGGAAAAGCTCTCCGGGGATCATCGGCGTCTCCTATCGAATTGGATTGTGAACGGTCACCAGCTTGGTGCCGTCGGGAAAGGTCGCTTCGACTTGCACGTCATGAATCATCTCGGCGATGCCTTCCA
>Ga0316207_10001961_pt1 | contig 22866 bp, 27 predicted proteins | sample 6weekpyrite_MG_FD_204943 | JGI IMG/M metagenome (GOLD analysis project Ga0316207, IMG submission 204943) | Microbial mat bacterial communities from mineral coupon in-situ incubated in ocean water Damariscotta River, Maine, United States -... | ecosystem: Environmental > Aquatic > Marine >...
TATTACTACCTGGCAGCGGTTATCAACTAAAGCATTGAATGTGTGGAAAAACTCTTCCTGCGTACTTTCTTTGTTGGCAATGAATTGCACATCATCAACCATCAACAAATCTACGGTGCGGAATTTTTGTTTAAAGGCATGGGTGTCCTTGAAACGGAGTGCGGCGATAAATTCAAACATGAATTTTTCAGCAGAAATATAGGCAACGCGTTTGGTTGGGTTATGGCGCTTAGTTTCCCAGGCGATTGCATGCATTAAGTGCGTTTTACCTAAGCCAACACCACCGTGCAGAAATAAAGGATTAAAAGTTACTTCGTTTGATTCTGCGATTCGTTTTGCGGCTGCATAAGCAAGCTCGTTAGATTTACCAACAACAAAACTATCGAAGGTATATTTAGGATCTAAGGCACTGCCTTCATCAACAGGGGCTGATACTACTGCGCGGGCATCTTGGTCTGCACCGTTGTGGGCAGATGGGTTTGCTCGTTTAATTTCCTTGCGCGCCGAAAGGCGTATACTAAGGTTCTTAATGCGTGGGTCTTCTGCACGGAAAAAATCTTGGATGCGCGGCGCATAATGGCGCTGAATCCAGTCACGTACAAACTTGGTTGGCGCAGTTAGTTCAACAGTATCTGAATCAACGCCATTAAAGCCGAGTTGCCCTAACCATGTGGTATATGCTTGCTGGCCAAACTCAATTTTGAATTTGTCGCAAACACGTGTCCACGGTGTAGGCTCGCCTCCAGCATCAATTGATGCTGCTCCCCCTGTTACCCCCATTTCATCCGACTCCCTATCAGCCATTGAGCTTTATTATTCCTTTATTAACTCAAAACGGTGGTTCTCTCTGACCTGTTTGCGCAAAACAAAGTGGCTACCCTTCACTCAAGTGATGTCTTCGGCCTAGCGGCTTGGAAAACGGCACATAAAGAAAGCTAACGGGATGTTTGACGTCCACGTCCGAACTCATCTTTTTCCAAATACGGTGGTGTATCCCAGCATGACCCAAAGCCTGAACTACTTCCGGACAGTTCCCTAAATTCGGGATGGTTGGTTGCCCGGAAAAAGCCCCACCGCGTTCGAGAGTTGAAGATACATGTGGCCCCCATAGCCAGCAACTGAATCTATCGCTTGACAGTGAGATTTTTAATCACTCTATGGCGTGAATCGAGAGAACATACCAGATGTTGAATCAGTATAAATTTTGTATTAATTCGTGCCCGATTTGTTCTATGCAAGGTGTGCCAAAATGAAAAAGGCCACACCAAAATTGGTGTAGCCCTTTTCATTTCGAACGCCTCAGTGAGGCGAATCGGATACTTCCGATTAAGCGATAGCTTTAACAGCAGCCGCCAAACGAGAAACTTTCCGAGAAGCCGTTTTCTTGTGGATAACGCCTTTAGTAACACCGCGCATGATTTCTGGCTGTGCAGCTTTCAGTGCATCATTAGCTGCAGACTTATCACCAGCAGTGATGGCGTCTTCAACCTTGCGGATAAATGTGCGCATACGGCTTACGCGTGATTTGTTGATAGCAGCGCGACGATCGTTGCGACGGATACGTTTCTTGGCTTGAGGTGTATTTGCCATGTTCTTTTCTAACCTTCGTTAGGCGGCGCCTCAATTTACCGCATCCTCGCGGTTGGCACGCTTGCCCGTTACTCATTTGTTGTTGTTTCCGCAGCCGCTATAGGCGGGTCCCGCGAAAACTATGTAATTCGAGGTGCGGTCTATATACCCCAAAACATGTTTGGTCAAGGGGCAAAAAGGCCAGAAATCCGGCCTTTCCCGATTCTTTGCTTATTGGTTCTTAAATTGCGGCTGTCGTTTTTCGATAAAGGCATTCATGCCTTCTTTCTGATCGTCAGTGGCAAACAGCGAATGGAACACACGGCGTTCAAATAGAAGGCCTTCCGCGAGTGTTGTTTCAAGCGCGCGGTTGGTGGCTTCTTTCGCAAGGCAAACTGAAGGTGTGGAAAGCAGAGCAATAGAGGCTGCAACTTCCATCACAGTTTCAATCAAGTCCTCCGTTGGAACGATTCGGCTAACAAGGCCAGCACGCTCGGCTTCAACAGCGTCCATGTTGCGCCCGGTAAGCATCATATCCATTGCTTTGGATTTGCCAACGATTCGCGTTAACCGCTGAGAGCCACCAATGCCAGGGATAACCCCAAGCTTAATTTCTGGTTGGCCAAACTTAGCGTTTTCGGCAGCGATGATAAAATCACAAGCCATTGCTATTTCACAGCCACCACCCAACGCATAGCCAGCAACAGCAGCAATGATTGGTTTGTGGACACAGGCAAATACATTGTTAATTTTTGCGAACTTATCTTCTTTCAGAATTTCCGCATATGTAAGCGTAGACATCTCTTTAATATCTGCGCCTGCAGCAAAAGCTTTTTCACTGCCAGTGATAACAATGGCACCGATGTCATCATCAACATCTAATGCGAGTAGTGCCTCTCCAAGCTCGCCCAGCAATTCTCCATTAAGGGCATTAAGCGCCTCAGGGCGGTTTAGGGTGATTAGCCCCACACCTTCTTGCTTATCGAGCAGGATCGTTTCGAAAGTCATAAAGTAGCCTTCTTATTGGTCCGACTTAAGTGCAGACTCCTACTTGGAGTTAGGAAAAATGCAAAGCAAATTGTGGTGAATTGAAGTTAGTTGGGCATATCTGGTTATTTTGTGGGCTCAAGCCGCAAGATAATGCGTCCGGGTTTCTCGTTTGGGTTGCTATCGGTAATTAATAGTAAATTACCCTCAAGATTGCAGCGCAGGGTGTGTTTAATAAGGGTGCATTCCCATCCAAACGTTGGTAATTCAGCGCTGTAGCGGGTGATAGTCTCTTTTGCTGTGGTTGGTGTGGACAGCTCTGTCTGGGCCACAGTTCCACCAAGCGTATCAAAAACGATTCGTTCTTCAGTTAGCTCTGTTACGCCTTCCAATAAAGGCACGTCAGGGAATCCATCCAGAAATACTTCTTGAGCATGTGTGGGGCGACCAAAAGTTGCCATAGTTAAAAATAGGAAGCAGCACAGAATTTTATTCACGGAGGTTTCGCCTTTATTGAGTTAGGCAGCATCATTGCTGGCATTTGGGGCAAAAGAATGTTGACCGGTTTGATTGTACGATTCGCTCAATCGTACCACCACATGCTTTGTTCGAACAGTCCTCTCCTTCACGGCCATACACATTAAAGCTGTGTTGAAAATACCCTAATTCACCATCAGCCTGAGCATAGTCTTTTAATGTTGATCCGCCAGCGGCAATTGCTTCCGATAAAACATCTCGAATTATTGGGACTAGTCTTGCGGCACCCTTGCCTGCCACCGAGTTCCCTGTGCGGGTGGGGTTGATGCCTGCGCGCCATAAAGCTTCACACACATAAATATTACCAAGTCCAGCGACCAAGGTTTGATCCAATAAGGCAGATTTGATGGATGATTTTTTGCCAATTAGCCTTGCATCCAGCAACGCAGTATTAAAAGTGTTGCCTAGGGGTTCTGGCCCGATGTTTTTAAGTAAAGCGTGGTTGTCCATTGTGTTTATGTCGGTGAATGTAATCAAACCAAAACGCCGTGGATCAGTATAAACGATATGGTCACCTTTTTCAGTGATCAGGCTAACGTGATCATGTTTGCCAATTATTGGGTCTTCACCTTCTTTATATATGGTGACACGCCCAGACATACCGAGGTGCAAAATAACGACTAGTCCATCGACACAGTCGAGCAGGATATATTTGGATCGGCGGCGAAGGCGTTCGATAGTGTTGCCCTCAAGGCGTTCAGTGAAGTCCGTTGGAAATGGGATTCGAAGGCCTTCGCGCCGGGTGATTGCTTTTTTAAGTGTTGCGCCTTCAAGGACAGGTATCAGGCCGCAGCGAACGGTTTCTACTTCTGGTAATTCGGGCATTTTGTCGCGGACTCGCAGTTGTGGTGAAAGGTACTGGTATCATAGTGCCGCGTCGGTTATGGTCCCCCGCGATACTCCTAAGGTTAGATGACAAGGTAAGCGGCTCAATATGTCAAGCGCCAAAACAGATAGTGTGCATGCTGGTGAAAAAGATAGCGCCACCACGCACTTTGGCTTTCAGACGGTAAAAGAAAGCGAAAAAGCAAGCATGGTGAAGGGCGTTTTTGATAGCGTCGCCGACCAGTATGACCTGATGAATGATGTGATGACTGTTGGCATCCATCGGAGCTGGAAAAATTCCCTGATTGATAGCCTTAACCCGCGCACTGGTATGAAGCTTTTGGATGTTGCGGGTGGTACTGGCGATATTGCATTTCGTTTTCTTGATAGAACACCCGGCGGCCATGTATCAGTTTGCGATATAAATGCTGAAATGCTGAGGGTAGGGCAAAGCCGTGCTGTTGATGCCGGATACGATGACCGGGCTGATTTTGTTTGTGGCGATGCCATGAAGCTGCCTTTTGGTGACCAGGAGATGGACGCCTATACCATCGCTTTTGGCATCCGTAACGTTACCCGTATTGAGGATGCTCTTGCTGAGGCTTACCGGGTATTAAAGCCTGGGGGTAAATTTCTGTGCTTGGAATTTAGCCCAACCGTGGTGCCTATTTTGCAAAAAGGCTATGATGCCTACAGCTTCAATATTATGCCAAAAATGGGTGAAATGATCGCGAATGACAGGGAAAGTTATCAATATTTGGCGGAGTCTATTCGCCGTTTTCCAACACCTGCACGATTTGAAGATATGATCAAAGAAGCAGGGTTTTCTCGTGTAGGTTACCGCACGATGACAGCGGGCTTTGTGGCGATCCATTATGGTACGCGGATCTAATCAGTATGAGTTTTCTCAAACATTTGGTTCAGCTTTTCATGCTGGCAGCAGGGCTGAGGCGTCACGGCGCGATAAGGGCATTGGACCATATTGCTGATATCCCTGATTGGGCCCCAAGGCTACTTCGCAGCTTTACATTTTATATCCCCCGCCGTTTGAAACTGCCAAAGGCTGACGGCGAGCGTTTAGCCCTTGCTCTGGCTTCCATGGGTCCCGCCTATATTAAGCTGGGTCAAACGCTTGCTACGCGGCCTGATTTGGTTGGTCGACCAATTGCTGAAGGCCTGTTAACGCTTCAGGACCGTTTGCCGCCGTTCCCATTTAAAAAAGCAAAAGCAATCATTGAAGATGAATTGGGCGGGGCATTAAGGGATCATTACAGCGAGTTTGATGAGGAAGCTGTTGCCGCTGCTTCTATTGCGCAAGTGCACAGCGCGGTAACGGTGGATGGCCACAAGGTTGCTGTAAAAATTTTACGGCCAGATATTGAAAAACGCTTTACCAAAGACTTGTCCCTTTTTGCGTGGCTGGCGCGGGTTGCTGAACGTCACAGTGAAGAAGCACGGCGTTTGAGGCTAACTAAAATTGTGGAAAAGGTTCAGGAAACCGTACTGCGGGAAATGGATCTTCGGCTTGAAGCTGCTGCTGCTGCGGAGCTTGCTGATAATATGGCCGGAGCAAATGGCTACCGCTTACCTGTGGTGGAATGGGAACGCACATCGCGCCGGGTTTTAACGCTGGAATGGATTGATGGTATCCGCCTTGCTGATAAAGACCAACTTGAAGCCGCAGGCCATGATTTACCCAAGCTTGGGGAAACGGTTGTTCAAGTATTTTTGACTCAAGCTTTGAGAGACGGTTTTTTCCACGCCGACTTGCATCAAGGTAACCTGATTGTACAGGATGATGGCACCATTGTAGCAATTGATTTTGGTATTATGGGGCGCTTATCGAAACGCGAACGCCGGTTTCTTGCAGAAATATTGTTTGGGTTTATTCGCCGTAATTATGTGCGGGTTGCAGAAGTGCATTTTGATGCTGGTTATGTACCTAGAAGCGAAAGCCTAGAGGAGTTTGCCCAAGCCCTGCGAGCCATCGCTGATCCTATTATGGATTTACCTATTGAAGAGGTGTCAGCAGGCAAGCTCTTGGCCCAGCTTTTTGCAACAACGGAACGCTTTAAAATGCAAACGCAGCCGCAGCTTCTTTTATTGCAGCGTACGATGGTGATGGCTGAGGGCATGGCCCTGCACTTGAACCCACAGGCAAACATGTGGAATATCAGCGAGCCAGTGATTGAGCACTGGATTCGTGAGAACCTGTCACCTGAGGTGCGGATTGCGGAGGCAATTAACCAAATTCCACGGTTAATTGACCGCCTGCCTGCCCTGTTAGATAGATGGGTAGAAGGCGAGGCCGAGCCAGAACCTGTTACTGTGCAAACACAGCCGGTTACGGTGCAGCGATTATGGCCCTTTGCTCTTGGCCTTGTTACCGGTGCTGTACTGTTAAAGATACTCACTTTTTAGGCTAAACTTGCCAGATGCATAGAAATAGCAGACACTTTCCTCCTTAATTCGACAAAGTACAAGCATGACACAAGGGGGAGATGTTATGGAAAAGTTTGATCCATATATTGCATTGTTGGGCCGCATTTTGTTGGCTCAGATTTTCATTTTTACAGGCATCGGCAAAATGATAGGGGACGCTGCAGGCATCATCACCTATATGGAATCTTATGGTGTATCGGGCTTGCTTTTTTGGCCTTCATCTCTGTTTGAAACTGTTGCAGGGGTGGCGATTTTGATTGGTTTTCAAACCCGGTTGACAGCATTATTATTGGCAGGGTTTTGCTTACTGACTACTTTGCTTTTTCATATGGATATCAGCGACAATATGCAGATGGGCCTGTTCCTTCGGAATATTGCGATGGCGGGTGGTTTGCTGATGGTGGTGCGCTTCGGCGCTGGGGCGTTCAGTTTTGATAACAAGTCAGTTGGTGACACATAAGCTATTGAAAGTGGCCATAGGTTGAGACGTTCTTTGGCCACCTATTCCCTTTGTGGATTGTCACTAAACTGTGTGATTGCAGGCGCATGTAAAGGCCACTATATGTCAAGCTTAGGCAATTAAAGGGATATCATGCTGAACGGAAAACGCATTTTGCTGATTATCGGTGGCGGGGTGGCAGCTTATAAAGCGCTGGACCTGTCGCGGCGTTTGATGGAGCGCGGCGCTAGTGTGAAAGGTATTTTGACGGCTGGTGGTCAGGAATTTATCACACCTCTTAGTGTTGCCTCACTCACGAATGAAGAATGCTACACGGATTTGTTTTCCCTAAAGGACGAGGCCGAAATGGGTCATATCCGCCTGAGCCGTGAGGCAGATCTCATTATCATTGCACCAGCTACCGCAGACCTAATGGCAAAAATGGCCGCAGGGCTTGCCAATGATTTGGCATCGACTGTTTTACTTGCAACCGACAAGCCTGTGATGGTGGCTCCTGCGATGAATGCACAAATGTGGGATCATCCAGCGACCCGTCGAAATATTGAAACCTTGAAACGCGACGGCATTTATTTTGTCGCTCCTGGCGAAGGTATGCTTGCCTGCGGTGAAGTAGGTGCTGGGCGTTTAGCCGAAGTTCTTGATATCGTAGAGGCCGCGGAAGAATTTTTCTCTGGACATGTACTGCCACTTGCTGGCCGCCATGCGGTGGTGACAGCAGGCCCAACACATGAGCCGATTGATCCAGTGCGGTATATCGCAAATCGTTCCTCAGGCAAACAAGGGTTTGCGGTGGCGGGTGCGCTGGCTAGTTTGGGCGCAAAAGTTACCCTTGTTGCCGGGCCTACAGGTGAAGAGGCCCCTATTGGCGTGAACCGCATCAATGTGGAGACCGCATCGGAAATGAAAGATGCTGTTGATGATGCACTACCTGCGGATGTTGCGGTATGTGTCGCGGCGGTGGCAGATTGGCGTGTTGAAAATGGCGGTGTACAGAAGCTAAAAAAATCCAAGGACGGCATGCCTGACCTGAAGTTTGCCGAAAACCCGGACATATTGAAGAGCTTGTCAAACCGTGATGAAGACCGCCCTTTGTTGGTGGTTGGATTTGCCGCTGAAACAGAAAATGTTGTGAATTATGCAACTGCTAAACGTGAGCGAAAAGGCTGTGATATGATCGTTGCCAACGATGTGTCTGATGGCTCAGGCGTTATGGGTGGCACTGAAAATCAAGTGCATATCATTAGTGATGCAGGCGCAGAGCACTGGCCTACCTTGAGTAAAACGGAAGTAGCTGCCAAATTAGCGCTGAAAATTGCAGAGATTTTAGAGAGTTTACAGAATGACAAATAATGCTGCCATTAAGGTAAAGCGCCTGCCACACGGCGAGGGTTTGCCACTACCAAAATATGAAACATCAGATAGCGCTGGTATGGATTTATATGCAGCACTTGGTGATGGCGAGAGCGTAACACTTGGTGCGCTAGAGCGTGCGATGATCCCCACCGGGCTGGCGATGGCACTGCCACACAGGCATGAAGCACAAGTGCGACCACGCTCTGGTTTGGCAGCAAAAAATGGTGTTACAGTTCTCAACTCACCGGGCACAATTGATGCGGACTACCGCGGTGAAGTGAAAGTGATTCTTGTAAACTTATCGAATGAGTCCTTTACCGTTGAGCGGGGCATGCGCATTGCCCAAATGGTTATTGCGCCTGTTACTCAGGGTGAATGGACTGAGGTGGAGACACTTGATGAAACCGAGCGCGGTGCTGGCGGTTTTGGGTCTACTGGTGTGAAGTAATGAGTGGACAAGCGTTTGATACAGAATAAGGAAAGCGACAATGAGCAGATATGAATGTGTCAAATGTGGTAACGATAGTTACGAGACCGATGAAATCAGCACAACAGGGTCAACCTTCAGTAAGTTTTTCAATGTTCAGAACCGTAGATACACTGCTGTAACCTGTAAGCGGTGCAGCTATACTGAGTTTTACAAAGGCAAAACCAGTACGCTCGGCAATGTTGTCGACTTCTTTGGCAATTAACGGGAAGAGAGCAATAGTATGAAAATGAAGTTTGTAGCGGCTTTGATGTTGATGGGTAGTGCAGGGCTTTTGGGGGCAGTACAGCTTTCAGCCGAACCAATCGCCATCGCGGAACGTTTGCCGGAAAAATTGCGTACTTTCCTTAAAAAGGAAATGCTTTTGCTTGCTGAAGCGGGCCGTACTATGGAAACCGCCCTTGCAGAAGGGGATAGCAAAACTGTTGAGAAACTAGCTGCACAAATGCATGAGAGCTTTATTTTAAAACAAGAACTTACCACGATGGACCTGCGTGAATTAAAAGCAACCGCTGGCGAGGATTTTGTTGTTCGCGATAAAGCCTTCCATGCAATGGCGGATGAACTGTCGCGTGCGGCAAAAGCGAAAGACACCGAAAAGCAGCAAGTGCTTTTTGATAGAATGGTTAGGGCCTGTGCATCCTGCCATGCTGCATATGCACCGAAAGCTTCAGTTTTAGAGTAGAGTTTTATGGATTTTACCGACGAACAGCTAGACCGTTACGCCCGCCATATTATCTTGAAAGAAGTAGGCGGCGTTGGGCAAATGGCATTGTTGAATGCCCGGGTGCTGGTTGTTGGGGCTGGCGGCCTTGGCTCGCCGCTTTTGCTGTATTTAGCAGCCGCAGGCGTTGGCACGCTCGGTATCATTGATGATGATGAGGTCGAGCTTTCGAACCTGCAAAGGCAGGTGATCCATGGTACTAGCGATATCGGTGTGGCGAAAGTTGCTAGTGCAGCCGAGAAAATCGCCAGCCTGAACTCCGATGTACATGTGGAACTGATGCGCGAGCGTCTAACACCTGAAAATGCGGCAGAGATAATTGGTGCTTACGATATAATTGCTGATGGTACGGATAATTTTAAAACACGGCATCTTGTTTCAGATACATGCGTTGCATTGAAAAAGACCCTCGTTTCTGCTGCGCTTGGCCCTTATGAGGGCCAAATTGCCACATTCAAACCGCATGCATGTGAGGGGTTGCCTTGTTATCGTTGTTTTCTGCCGATCGAGCCTGACCCAAGCGCGCAGCGAACTTGCTCTGATTTTGGTATTCTAGGCGCTGTTGCTGGGGTTGTGGGTTCTTTGCAGGCGTTGGAAATATTAAAAGAAATTACAGGCGTCGGTGAGGGGCTGGCTGGCAAAATGTTGATGGTGGATGCCTTTACAATGACTATGCGCAAAATTGGTTTGCCGAAAGACCCTGGTTGCCCAACATGTGGAGCCATGAATGGCTAAAACAGCAAAACACCGACCAATGACCTTGATAGTGTTGAGCACTGAGGCCGAAAAAATCCATATGGCTTTAATGTTGGGAGCAACGGCGGCAGCTATGGGGCGGCCTGTGTGCTATTTTTTTTCCAAGAAGGCAGCCATTTTTTTAACACATGATGGCTGGACAAACTTGCAAACTTCTGAGGGTGTTTCTGCACCAGCGATGGATGCTGAGTTAGAAGAAAAAGGTGTTGCCGACAGTGCCTTGTTGATGGATGGTCTTAACGCCCTCGATGTACGATTCGTTGTATGCGAAACGGCACTGAGGGAACATGATATTGACCCAACCACCATTATTACTCGTCCCGCGGTGGAAATTAGTGGCTTGGCAGATATTCTGGAAAAAGGGGACGGTGGAGACTGGCTTACCTTTTAGCTATTATTTGCCGACGGTGAAACGTACGGCCGCCTCTGTATGAATTTTCGTGGTATCTAATAGCGGGACATCGGTATCTGCATTGCTAATGAGCAACCCTATTTCTGTACAGCCTAGGATCACTGCTTCTGCTCCTGCCTTATTGAGGTTTTCAATGATGCGTACATAGTTTGCGCGGGAATTCTCAGTGATTTTTCCGAGACATAGCTCATCGTAAATCACGTTGTGGATAATTTGGCGATCAGCACCCTCAGGGATAATCACATCAATGCCGTGTTTATCTATTAAGCGGCCTTTGTAAAAATCTTGTTCCATCGTGAAGCTGCTGCCAAGCAATGCTACCTTCTTATACCCTTTCGTTTTGATGGCCGTCGCGGTGGCATCCGCGATATGCAGCAATGGAATGTTGGTACCGGCAATTACTTGATCAGCTAGTTTATGCATAGTGTTAGTGCATATCAGAATTACATCAGCGCCAGCATTCTCAAGGCCTGCGGCTGCATTTGCAAGCACATCACCGGACTTTTCCCAGTCACCGGCCATTTGCATTTCTTCAATTTCGGAAAAGTCAAAGCTGTGCAGCAGTATTTTTGCTGAATGCAGGCCACCTAGGGCAGCTTTAACGCCTTCATTCAGTAAGCGATAATAAGTTTCGGTAGACTCCCAGCTCATACCGCCAAGCAAGCCGATGGTTTTTTGAGGCATCTTTGACATTAGGTGTTCCTGTTTTTCAAATTGTCTCGGCGTAAAAGATGCCGCAGGCTAACTACGGGGCACAGTACACGAAAGCCATGAGTGTGTGTCAAGCTAGTGGGGTGCTTGTTTGCTACGGGTCATTATTTGTTAGCACCAAGTATACAGGCGAATCGCCGGAGAATCGCTGATGTAAGAAGGTTCTTGTCCACTTTACTACGTAGCTTGACATTTTTATGTTACCAAAGTACCAAAGTATCAATAAGTAAAGGGTTTTATTATGGGCGAAATTAGGGTTGAGCGTATCCAAACCGGTGTGCGTATGGAAAAGCGCTTAGTGAAAGTCATGAAGGCCACAGCTGAATATCTGGACATTTCCTTCGGGGATCTCTTAGAGGGCATTGTGCTGCATGCTTTTGATGGCAAGCCGTCGCCATTTGGGGACGAAGCGCTAAAGAAAATTACAGCTCTGAAGAAGGTTTATGATTGCGATCTGGATGCTAGCCACAGTCATAAAATGACGGAGGGGTTATGGTAGCACAATTATCGGATACATCACTGATTGAGGCATTTGAAACGGGCTCTTTAGATCCGAAATTGTTTAATCACGAAATGCACTTACGGGTGGGATGGCTTTATGTGTGCGAGTACCCGCTTGCGGTAGCCGTGCAGAAATTTTCAGGGCACCTAAAAAGCTGGGCCAAAGCTTTGGGTGTGGAGGCGAAATATCATGAAACTATTACATGGTTTTTTATGCTTATACTGAACGAACGGCAGACAATGGTGCCTATGGAAACATTTGAGGCGTTTTTGAAGGCGAATCCAGATTTGACTCGTAAGAATCCATCGATTCTTGAACTATATTACAGGCCCGAAACATTAAAGTCTGCGAAAGCGCGGGCGCATTATGTTTTGCCCGACAGACTGGAAAGCCACGTAGCTGCTTAGGCGCGTTTACGCTCTATTTCATAAGTGCCCAGCAGCGTTACACGTTTGGTGTGAAAGCGCAGTTCTTCCATCGCGCGGTGAACATTTTCCATACCTTCATGGCCAACGATATCGGCATAAAACTCAGTAGCAGTGAAGCTGTCACTCTCATAGTAGCTTTCCAGCTTAGTCATATTGACCATATTGGTGGCAAAACCACCGAGTGCTTTATAAAGCGCTGCCGGTACGTTTTTCACCTCAAAGGTGAAACTTGTCATAAGTTCGCCTTTAAGGGTGGACACATCATTTGTATCTTGTGACAGTACAACAAAGCGGGTGGTGTTATCGCCTTCGTCTTGCAGATCCTTGCGGATAATTTTGAGCCCATAAACTTCTGCGGCGAGTTCACTGGCAATGCCTGCAATACTGTTGTCGCCGAGTTCAGCTACGTGTTTTGCGCTGCCAGCTGTATCTGCAAATGCTTCACGGCTTAGTCCCATATCTAACAGAGTGTGCCGGCATTGGCCGAGGGCTTGCACATGGCTGGTAACGCGGGTGAGAGTTTCTTCGGTAGCATCGTGAGTGGCAAGCAAACAGTGACGGATTGGTTCAAAATGTTCTCCGATAATGTTCAAGCCACTACCTGGTAACAGGATGTGGATGTCGGCCACTCGCCCGGCTGTTGAGTTTTCAATAGGTATCATTGCCAAACGGGCCCGGCCTTTTTGTACTGCAGCCAGAGCATCCTCAAAGCTTTTGCAAGGTAAAACGTCCATCTGAGGAAATTTTGCCTTGGCTGCCATGTGTGAATAGGCACCAAGTTCGCCTTGGAAGGCGATCAAATTTTCAGGATTAGATGGATTATGTGTCACGAGGGCGAATCTCTTTAAAGTGGTTAGATGAATAGAATCATAAAATGGGTGAGAATTTGTGCCTTTTGTAAGCCCCCAAGTCAATGAAACTGGAATAATTAAGTATGCTGCGCGCTCGTGTCGCAGCAAAAAGAGGTACTTTTTGCGATAAAGTCCGAAATTGGTTGAAATCATGCCTTGAAAACGAGGTCCATCAGCGGCTATTGTCGCGCCGAATTAACTACCCGGTTTTAAGCGCTTGTCAGGGGGCTTGATAATACAGTTGCTTTTTTAACTTTCTGGAAGCATCTGTATGATAAATGGGGTGGTACTTGTGAGTATGTCTGCTCACCCATGAGGAGAAGAGCCAGTGGATTCCTTTGAGTGGAACAAAATTTTTGCAGCCATTATCGGTACTGCACTGTTCGTGATGGTTATCACAACAATTTCCGATGGTGCGTTTCACCGTGAAGAAGGTGTGAAACCTGCCTATACAATTGAAGTTGCTACTGCAGAAGCGACGGAAGAAGTTGTTGAAGAGGGGCCGTCTCTCGCTATGTTGCTTTCGACAGCAGACGCTGGTCGTGGGGCAAAACAGTGGGGCAAATGCCGTGCTTGTCACACCGTTGATAAAGGCGGAGCTAACGGTACAGGGCCAAACCTGTATGGTTTGATTGGTCGCGCAGTAGCGGGTGTTTCTGGTGCTAAATATTCTAACGATTTGCAGGCTCTGGGTGGAGCTTGGACTTACGAACTTCTGGATGCTTGGTTAGAAAAGCCTAAAGCCATTGCCAAAGGTACAACAATGGGCTTTAGCGGTATCAGGAAAGAAGGCCAGCGTGCAGACCTGATTGCTTACTTGGCAACTATGACAGATAGTCCTGTTCCTTTCCCTGTAGAGGCAGCGGCTGAAGAAGCTGCGGAAGCAGTGGAAGAAGTGACTGAGGCAGTCACAAGCAATTAAGTGTGTTACATTATGTAATTTAAAATAGGCGGTGCTCTTGGTGCCGCCTTTTTTCTGAACAGATAAGGGCTTTCGTATTTCCTTACCTTAAAGCCTTTTATATCCACTGAAGGGTGGTTTGTCTGTTTCTGCCGCAACCCAGTTTGTAACCTCTTCGACAGTATCAATGGTAACGGCCATGTGGGTCGCATTTGCGTGCAATATATGAACACTGTCTAGCATCCAGCCAACATGACCCGGGAAAAAAGCTAAGTCACCGCGCATAGGGGGTTCGTTTTGTTCTAGGTTCCGCCCAAGGCTTTGGAGTTGAGGACCGCTATCTCGGTGTACTCGGTGACCACAAGAGGCCAGTGCTATTTGCACTAATCCAGAGCAATCAATACCCAACATGCTACGGCCACCCCATAAATAGGGAGCGCCGATCATGCTTTCAGCAAGCGTCAAAGGATCAGTTGAATAATTGCCAACCACAGAGAGGTGATTTTCAAATACCCAGCCACCGCCCTCTAGGGGCATGAATTTATTTTGTGCGCTGCCAGTAATATGTACGTAGCAGCCCATTACCAAGGTGCCAATTGGCTTAGATTTGAGGTCTGGTGCGCTGTAAATATGACTTAAGGGTGCGTTTACTCGGTGAGTGGGTTCATGAATATCCAGTGTTATGGCATTTTGATCCAACCACCCAAGATACCCGTCAATTACAGATACTACGAGTTGCCAATTTTCACATTCTCCGAGTAATTGAAGGGGTTCCCCCTTTAAAACATACGTGAGTGTCTCACTGTCTGTATCAGGGTCAAACTTGAGGGGCGCAATGGTTTGCGTAGCTTGAGCATCAATTTTGCTGCAATTGATTAGACGTTTGTGATTGGTGAGAATATTTGTTGGGTCAAACAAGGGAGGAAGGCCAAAAGCGGCTGCAACGCTTGTGCTCATAATGTTTTGTGCCCCCTTTTTATCGCACTGGTGTATAGGCTTTTAAGTGCCTTCCGGTGGAATGGATTTATCAGCAGCGACAATTCTATCAGAAAGTTCACTGAGAAATACAGCGCCGCGTACTGTGCGTTGAATGAGTACGCTGCGTTTATCGCTTTCATCTCGTTTGCGTTTTACTAGTCCCATGCGCCCCATTGTATCCAAAGCGCGGGTTATCACCGGTTTGGTCACATTTAGCTCTGCCGCTAGCCCACGTACTGTATGCGGTGGGTCGGTCATATATACAGACAGTAAAACAGACATTTGCCTTGAAGTTAAGTCAGGGTCATGCGATCGCACGCTTTGCAGGTGTGCTTCACGCCACACCTTCAGCATGCGCGGATTGGTTTTTTCAGTCATACCTGCACTCCTAGACTAACCCCCAAAGACCGAATGGTCTCCCCACACATTGTGTTCTGCCTGTTACAGTTATCAGCTTACGGTTAAAACAGTACTAATAAGAGGTTGAATCTAAGCCGATATGATTTTTTCGATAACTGATAGGCTTGCTCGTAATCCTTGGGCGGCCCCACCCTTCGGCCTGCCAGGGCGAGACGCAGGAGCCCAACCAAAAACATCAAGGTGTACCCAGCGTATTTTTTCACCGACGAAACGTTGCAGATAAAGTGCAGCAGTTATAGCCCCGCCAAGAGGTGTGTTGGCAATATTATTTAGGTCTGCGATTTCGCTATTGAGTGTTTCATCATAAGGTTCCCAAAGCGGCATGCGCCATAAAGGATCACATTGAGTTTTGGCACCTTCTTCCAACAGATGCCAAAGGGCTTCATCATTGGAAAAGGTTGCAGGCAGGTCTGCGCCGAGAGCGGTGCGAGCAGCACCAGTAAGTGTTGCAAAGTCTATAATTAGATCAGGCTTTTCTTCACTGGCTAGGGCTAGGGCGTCACAAAGGACAAGGCGCCCCTCAGCATCAGTATTGCCTATTTCTACCGAAAGGCCTTTCCGGGTGGCAATTACATCACCGGGCCGAAATGAATTGCCGCTGATAGCATTTTCAACTGCAGAAATCAGTACCCGCAAGCGTACTTTAAGGTCTCGGGCCATGATCATACGCGCAAGCCCCAAAACGTGTGCAGCACCACCCATATCTTTTTTCATTAGGCGCATAGCCTGTGATGGTTTCATATCAAGGCCACCAGTATCAAAGCAGACACCCTTGCCAACTAGCGTGATTTTGGGATGGTTTTCATTACCCCATTGAAGATCAATCAACCTAGGTTCGCGGCCTTCTCCAGCAGCTCTTCCAACTGAGTGAATTGCAGGGAAATTTGCATCAAGTAGCTCGTCACCAACAATGGTACCGCACTGTGCACTGTATGTTTCAGCCAGCTTTTCAGCAGCGTCTTGAAGGTCAGCCGGGCCCATGTGTTCAGTAGGCGTGTTAATCAGATCACGTGTTAAGGCCATGCCCTCTACATCAACAAGAATGGCTTCAATATTTGTGTCAGGGTCAAGGACAAGAATGCGGTCTTTAGGCTTTTTGTCATTTAAATAGCGATCAAAACTATATTGCTCAAGGCACCAGCCAATGGCACCAGCCGATAAGGCTTTCTCTGAAACGCCGGTAATTTTATAGGTGCCAGCATCGAGTTTTGAAACGACTGAGGCCAGCCACCAAGGAGTTTCAGTGTTTGCTTCTTTTTTTCCAGTGCCAACCAAAATTCGGCTGATTGTGCCATCAGGAGCATGGAGGGGGCAAAGTGTATTCTCTTTCCCTTTGAAATTCATGGCATCTACCCAAGCAGCCTCTATGTCGTTCAATCCATTTTTGAAGGATTGTTGAGTGACAAGCTCGACCGTTTGAAAGTTGAGGTCGGGCGTGTGGCTGACAAGAAGGCGGGCTAGGTCTGACAAGTTTTATGCTCCAAAATTTTAAAGAAAATGAGAGAAATTTCTAGGCCTCGGGAGCAATAGTTACTTTCAAGCCGTTCATGCTGTCGTCTACTTCAATTTGGCAAGATAAACGGCTACTGGATGGCTGAAAGCTTTCGCTATCTTCTAAAAGATACTGCTCATCGTCTTCCATGGCGGGAAGGCTGTCAAATTGGTCTTCAGAAATGAAAACATGGCAGGTGCAGCAACTGCAGCAACCACCGCAAATAGCGGCAAGATCGTCAAAATCATTATTGCGGATGTTTTCCATTAAGGACAAACCTACTTCACCCTCAATATCAGTTGTTTCGCCTGCGAGATTGGTCACTGAAATCTTTACCATGGTATATTCCGTTTAGTTGATGTCTTAAGCGTTATAGAAATTTAGATAGTTTCTTCCCTTAAACATCAAGGGAGATCAAGCGAAAAGCGCCATAAGTTTGGCGCTAGTATATCGGTGTAGCTAGAATGCCACCTTCAACAGGCAGGTTGACGCCAGTTATAAAGCGCGAGGTTGGGGATGAAAGAAACAGGCATGCATCAGCAACATCCTCAGGCGTGCCCATGCGTGATAGAGGTGTCTTTTCTTCCCAGCGCGCAACGCCTTCAGGCCAAGCAGCTTGAATGCCCTCGCGGGCTATTACGCCGGGAGAGACTGCATTTACGCGAATGTTAAAAGCGCCAAATTCTTGTGCGGCAGACTGTGTGAACATAATTACAGCCGCCTTTGCACTATTATAATGTGCATGCTCGGGCCCGGCATTAAGGCCGGATATAGACGCGATGTTGACGATAGCGCCGCCTCTTGGTTTCATTATGGCAGCCGCTTCCCGTGTACAGAGAAATACAGTGTCGGTATTTGCGGCCAACATAGACTTCCAGTCAGCAAGTGACATGTTTTCAATTGATGAGTTAGGAAAGGCCCCTGCGTTATTGATTGCAACATCAAGTTGGCCGAAATGGCTTTGCACGCTTTGCATTAAGTTCGCCACATCACTTTCATCTGTAAGATCGGCGTGAAAAGCATGGGCTTGGTTATTATTTGACGCCCTGAGTTCAGCAGCAAGTGCTTCCGCATCTATTTTGCCACTACGGTAGTGAATTGCTACATTTGCACCAGCTTCGGCGAATCGGCGTGCGATTCCTGCCCCGATTCCACGGTCTGCTCCAGTTATAAGAACAGTTTTACCGGAGAAGTCCAAAAGCTGGTTTACTGAAGGTATGGTCATGTTTTTCTTCCGGGTTTAGAGGTGGGTATCACATGGGGTGTTCCTGTGGGCGTGATCATCTATATGTATGATTTGAAATAAAAAGACAATTGGATGCAGGTGGGGGAAATAGAATGCGGATAATTTCAAAAGACACCGATCTTCGTTCTGTTTTGGTGGAAGGCGATGAGCGTATCATTGAACTGGTAGGTCCAGATGTGGATTTAGGTGGTGTATTGAACCACAGTATCATCAGGCTGGAGCTTGCTCCCGGTGTATGCTCGCCCCAAAGCCCACATATGCATAAAAAATCCGAGGAAACCTATGTGGTTTTGTCAGGTAGTGCTGAGATAATGATTGATGGAAACCGGGCAAGAATGGAAACAGGGGATATTGCTGTCGCAGCCATTGGTGAAAGCCATCAAATTAAAGCGGTAGGTGAATTGCCCCTTATTGCACTTGCTATTATGGCACCGGGTTTTGACATCTCTGATGTATATCTTTGTGATGAATAAAACAGGTATTTTTAGTTTTGGCTCTAACGCAGCATTAGGCGGTGTGCTGTCTAGAACTATATTGGCGCAACATGTACTGACATTAGATGTGTATAAACTCGCCGGTTGTGTTGAAAAATACGCGAATCCGTGCAGGATTGATGAATGATTAGAAGAGTAATTCTACATTGCGGCGCACACAAAACAGGTACTACTACAGTCCAGTCTCATTTGTGGGAGAACCGAAATATTCTTACCGAAAAAGGCATTTTCTATTGTCCTTTGAGAATAAAGCACGGTGACATTGATCCTTTGAATAAGGCCATCTTGAACCTGTGTTCAGCGTCACAGGTAGAAGCTGTTCAAGCGGGGCGGGAAAGGTTGGAGTATTTGTTCGGTGAAAGAAAGTACCACACGGTAATTGTATCGAATGAAAATGCTTTTGATGCACCGTTCAGTGACAAGGGCGAAGGCTTTTTTCCTTTTCTGGAAAGTCGACTGGCTGGATTACAGGAAATGTTTGTGGGCTGTCAGGTAGAGCCATTGTTTTTTGTGCGTAGTTACGCTGGTCTTTTACCTTCCTTTTTTATCCAGACTGTACGTCAGGGGTCTATTGATTCGTTGCAAGGCTTTGTTGAAAGAGTGGGGCAACACGATATGTCGTGGCAGCGCTTGGTGCGAAAGGTATCAGATACATTTGGTGCTCAACACCTTCACTTGCATACATTTGAAAGCTTTAGCCAGAGCCCGAGTGTTTACACTGAGGATTTATGGAAAGCTTTGTTAGATATTGATTGTTTTCCGGTTCATGGTTTTGCTCATAAAAACAAGTCAGCGAACAGGCATGCAGTTTATGCAATGCGTGTTCTTAACAAAGCGATTCTGGCGCTTCCTTTCTTGACAGATACCACCCGAAAGAAGATGCAATTTAAAATAAGACGGCTGTTTTTTCCAAAGCTTGAAAAATTGCGAACCGGGGGACGTGTAGCTTTACCAAAGCCTGTGGCTGATAAACTGGATTTACAATATCAGAGTGATCTCAAAGCATTGCAGCCATGGCTCAAATAAAAAGAAGGCCGGCTCAGAAGAGCCAGCCTTAAAGGACACCTGCTTAAGTGTGCAGGTGTGAGGGACAAACTTTTATTCAGCAGCCTTGAACTGAGCCGTCTCTGTGCTCTCGCCCATTGCTGTTGTTGAGGCGGTTCCTCCTGAAATAGCTTGCGCTACCGCATCGAAATACCCTGTGCCAACTTCACGCTGGTGGCGTGTTGCTGTGTAACCATCAACTTCTGCGTCGAACTCTGCTTGCTGTAGTTCAGAGTAGGCAGCCATTCCGCGGTCGCGGTAACCTGTTGCCAATTGGAACATGCCGTGGTTAAGGCTATGGAAGCCAGCAAGTGTTACAAACTGGTATTTGTAACCCATAGCACCAAGCTCGCGCTGGTATTTGGCGATTGTCTCTTTATCCAGGTTTGCTTCCCAGTTGAAAGACGGCGAGCAGTTGTAAGCCATCATTTTGCCAGGGAACTCTTTCTGGATAGCTTCCGCAAATTTCTTTGCATCATCAAGATTTGGCGTAGAAGTTTCCCACCATAAGAGATCAGCATGTTTTGCAAATGCCAGACCGCGCTTAATGCAGTGGTCAACACCGGCATCAAGATGGAAGAAGCCTTCGGCGGTGCGATTATCGCGGTCGATGATGAACTCATGGTCGCGCTCATCAATGTCAGATGTGATCAATTTAGCAGATTCAGCGTCTGTCCGGGCAATCACCAGTGTTGGCGTGCCGCATACATCTGCCGCAAGACGCGCTGCTTGCAAGTTTTGCTCATGTTGTTGTGTTGGGATCAGAACCTTACCGCCCAAATGGCCGCATTTTTTCTCTGCAGCGAGTTGGTCTTCAAAGTGAACACCAGCAACGCCTGCTTCGATGAAAGCTTTCATGATTTCAAAAGAGTTTAATTTGCCTCCAAAACCAGCCTCAGCATCAGCAACGATAGGGGCAAACCAATCGCGCTTAACACCGCCTTCAGCATGTTCGATTTGATCAGCTCGCTGAAGGGTGCGATTGATACGACGTGCAAGTTCAGGTGCTGCGTTTGCTGGGTATAAGCTTTGGTCAGGATACATAGAGGAGGCTGTGTTACTGTCAGCGGCAACCTGCCAACCAGACAAATAAATAGCTTTCAGGCCAGCTCGAACCATTTGCATGGCCTGATTACCGGTCATGGCCCCAAGAGAATGTACATAATCTTCAGTGTTGAGAAGGTCCCACAACTTGCGGGCACCGCGATCAGCAAGAGTGTGTTGTATTTGAACGCTGCCGCGAAGGCGTTTCACATCTTCAACTGAATAGTTGCGTTCGATGTATTTGAAGCGATCAGTTGGTAGATCAGGGATCAGGTTTTCAAATGTCTCACTCATGGTACTCTCCTTCAGGGTATCTTTTGCCCGGGGCAGGGCTGTTATTCCTATGTGGCTTTATTTGATTAATTCGTATGCTGGTGTGGTCAGAAATTCGCTAAGCTCATCGGCAAATGCGAGTTCGAGGAACAGTCGACCGGCTTCCGCAAGCCGACTGCTCTCGAACGTGTCCTGGCCTAAGGACCTCTTGAGCCCCGCCATCTCGTCTGCATAGAGAGTGCGGATCATTTCTTCTGTTACAACTCGACCATCGGCCAGAGCTGCACCATGTTTTAGCTGTTGCCAAATTTGGGTGCGGCTAATTTCCGCTGTTGCGGCATCTTCCATCAAATTATAGAGCGGTACAGCCCCGCGGCCTTCTAGCCATGCGGCAGTATATTGTATGCCAACACGGATATTTTCGCGCACGCCAGCTTCTGTTGCTTTACCGCTGTGTGGTTTGAGCAGATCCTCCTGGGTGATGGTTAGATCAGACCGTTTGCGGTGTATTTGGTTTTGGCCCGGCATTAATTTGTCGAACACATCTTTGGCTGTTTGAACCATGCCGGGGTGAGCAACCCATGTTCCGTCGTGGCCAAAGCTTGCTTCGCGGTCTTTATCGGCCCTTACTTTTGCAAAGGCGGCCTTATTGGCATTTTCGTCTCCCTTAACCGGAATTTGTGCAGCCATACCGCCCATGGCATGAGCGCCGCGCCGGTGGCAGGTTTTAATGAGCAAAAGTGAGTAGGCTTTTAGGAAGGCCTCGCCCATTACTACCTGCGACCGGTCTGGTAAAAGAAATGCTGCGTCTTTTCCGATGCGTTTGATGTAGCTGAAGATATAGTCCCACCGACCACAATTTAGGCCCACAATATGGTCTTTTAGAGCATACAGAATTTCATCCATTTCAAAGGCAGCGGGCAAGGTTTCTATTAAAACCGTGGCCTTGATAGTGCCGTGCGGGAATCCAAGTGTTTTTTCCGAATATGTAAAGACGTCATCCCAAAGTTTGGCCTCTTCCATTGTTTCCATTTTGGGCAAATAGAAATAAGGGCCGGTGCCTCTGGCGATTAAGGAGGCAGCGTTATGATAAAAATACAAGCCAAAATCGAAGAGGCCTGCAGAAATAGGTTGGCCGTCAATCAAGGCGTGTGCCTCATGCATATGCCAACCGCGAGGTCGCACTTTAAGCGTGGCGGTGTTTTCACCCATTCGATATTGTTTGCCTGTACGTGGATCATCGAATGATAAAGCACTGCGCGCATAATCCATGCAGTTAATCTGGCCGCGGATCATATTATCCCAAGTGGGTGAAGAGGCGTCTTCAAAGTCGGCCATAAAAACATTTGCGCCGGAATTAAAGGCGTTGATCATCATTTTTCGGTCAACAGGCCCCGTAATTTCTACGCGGCGATCTTGAAGGTCGTCAGGTGTATTGAGGATTTTCCAGTCGCTCTCGCGAATATCTTGAGTGTCGTTTCGAAAGTCTGGCAGGGTGCCTGCATCCAATGTGTTCTGGCGTGCTTGACGGGCCTTGATGAGGGCGCGGCGACGATCCCCGAATGTAGCCTCAAGGTCAGCAATGAAAGCAAGTGCGCCGCTAGTAAGCACATGGTCATAACCGGGTGCCATCTCACCTGTAATAACAAGCGTGGGAGTCTCAAACTTTTCCGCAGTGGCTACTGACATATGAACCTCATTTACTCTTTTGACCCTAAAACATGGATGCGCTGTAAAACGTGACAAAGTGTCAAATATGTAATTTTATTGCGCTACTACATTGTATATTTCACATTTCTTTCGTTGTTTAAATGACTATTGATACAAAAAGTGTTCCATTGTATGGTTTTGTAAAAGTAAAAATGTAAATCTGTAAAATTTGTAAAATAGGAAAGCAGTATGGCTGAGATGGCTCAGAAAAAGATATTTG
>Ga0316207_10001963_pt1 | contig 22826 bp, 22 predicted proteins | sample 6weekpyrite_MG_FD_204943 | JGI IMG/M metagenome (GOLD analysis project Ga0316207, IMG submission 204943) | Microbial mat bacterial communities from mineral coupon in-situ incubated in ocean water Damariscotta River, Maine, United States -... | ecosystem: Environmental > Aquatic > Marine >...
GTTATTTAATGGGGGTCGGGACACCACTGGATCTCGTTGAGGGGGTTTGTCGCGGTGTGGATATGTTTGATTGTGTGATGCCGACGCGCAATGCACGTAATGGTCATTTATTTACCAGCGAAGGGGTAGTGAGGCTTAAAAATGCCTGTCACCGTGACGATACGGGTCCACTCGATCCGGAATGTGGCTGTTATACCTGCCAAAATTACAGTCGTGCGTATTTATACCATTTACAGAAGACCGGTGAGATTTTGAGCTCGCGATTGAATACGATTCACAATCTCTATTATTATCAAAGCCTTATGGGTAAATTGCGGGCGGCTATTGAAGCCGGGGGGCTAGAAGCCTTTGCGACAGATTTCCGCGCAAAACACGCCTAAACCCTAACGGCTGTGTCATAATAACGCCCGAAATTACTAGAATGGCTGGCTATCCTGATTTTACAACCGGCATTCAATATTAATAGCCTGCTCAGTGCAGGTGCGTATATATAGAAGGGTACTAAAATGAGTTTTTTTATTTCTGAAGCGATGGCGGAAGGAACGTCGGGCGCACAAGGTGGTGGTGCGGAGCAGTTGGTTATCATGGTCGTCATCTTTGCCGTGTTTTATTTTTTGTTAATCCGTCCTCAAACTAAACGTGCCAAAGAACATCGTCAGATGGTTTCTGAATTAGGGAAAGGCGATGAAGTGATTACCAATGGTGGTATCTACGGTAAATTAACCAGTGTGTCGGATGATTACGTGGAAGTTGAAATTTCAGACAACACAACTGTTCGTTTGCAACGTCAGGCCGTCGCGTCAATCTTGCCTAAAGGCACTATAAAAAATCTATAAATAAATCTGCTGCGCTTATACCTCTAGTGTGAAGTATAAGATTGTCAGCCATAACAACGAATTGACATCATGAATCATTATCCTGTTTGGAAATACCTGCTTATCCTGTTTGTACTGAGTGTTGGCGCATTATATGCCGTGCCGAATATATACCCTGGTCAGCCAGCGGTACAGATCGCACCTGCCAAAACAGGCATTACACTCGAGACCACCCTCACTGATGAGGTGAAGTCAGTACTTGATGGACAGTCGCTTCGTTACACGAATATTGAGTTGAAAAACAATCGTCTGATTGTGCGTTTTGATGAGAATGAACAGCAGCTAAAAGCCAAAGATTTACTCAAGGCAGAATTTGCATCAAAGGGAACCAAGAATAAGTACGCTGTGGCGTTGAATCTGGTTCCGTCCACACCGGAGTGGTTGCAGTCCTTGAATGCCTTACCAATGTTCCTTGGTCTGGATTTGCGTGGTGGTGTTTACTTCCTGATGGAAGTCGATATGGACGCGGCAGTTCGACTTGCTGAAGAGCGTTATGTGAGTGATATCACAACCACACTTCGTAGTGAAAAAGTTCGTTATCTGCGCGCCTACCGTATCGCTGCAACAGACGATGCAAATGGTGGTGTTGAAGTAAAATTCCGTGATGCGGACAAACGCGCTAAAGGATTAGGTGTACTGAAAGGCGAATATGACACACTTTCGTTTAGTGAAATTGACCGTGAAGGCGATTTCTATTTAACAGCCAGGTTAAGCAAGGATGAGCAGAATGAGGTAAAACGTTTTGCAATGCAGCAAAACCTCGCAACCCTGCGTAATCGCGTTAATGAAATTGGTGTGGCAGAACCGGTTATTCAGCAGCAGGGCACGTCACGTATTGTCATTCAGTTGCCTGGTTTACAAGACCCTCAGCAAGCCGTCGATATTTTGGGTGCAACAGCCACGCTTGAGTACCGCGCCGTGGATGGTAAGGGTGATGTTCAATCGGCCGTTGCTGGCCGTGTTCCGGCAGGTTCGCGTTTATATAAAGAACGTGATGGAAACCCGGTATTACTGAAAAAACGGATTATTGTGACCGGTGACATGATCACCAATGCAAGCTCAGGTCTCGATCAGCGTACTGGTGGCCCACAGGTAAGTGTCACTCTGGATGATATCGGTGCTAAACGCATGCTCAAATTTACCAAATCAAATGTTGGTAAGCCGATGGCGGTCGTCTACATCGAAACCAAGACTGAAAAGGTCAACATCGATGGCAAGTTGGTACGTAAACGTAGCAAAATTGAAGAAGTGATCAGTATCGCTACCATTCAAGGTGTGTTTAGTAAAAACTTCCAAACGACGGGTCTGGATAGCACTCAGGAAGCGAACCAGTTGGCGCTGTTATTACGTGCGGGCTCGCTCGCAACACCCGTCGATATTGTTGAGGAGCGCACTGTCGGCCCATCACTGGGTAAGGATAATATTGATCAAGGCTTTAACTCGGTCATTATTGGTTTTGTACTGGTACTCGCCTTTATGGTGGCGTGGTACCGTGGCTTTGGCATGATCGCCAATCTTGCCCTGGCATTTAACCTGGTAATGATTATTGCAGTATTGTCTTTATTACAGGCAACATTAACCTTGCCTGGTATTGCGGGTATTGTATTAACGGTCGGTATGGCGGTGGATGCGAACGTGCTTATCTTTGAGCGTATTCGAGAAGAATTACGTATTGGTAATTCGCCCCAGGCAAGTATTGCAGCAGGTTATGAAAAAGCCTTTTCAACCATTACCGATGCCAATATCACCACACTGATTGCGGCCATAGTTTTGTTTGCTTTTGGTACAGGACCGATTAAAGGTTTTGCTATCACCCTGGCGATAGGTATTGTTACCTCAATGTTTACGGCCATTATGGGTACCCGTGCGGTAGTGAATTTGATGTGGGGTAGTAAGCAACTAACGGGTGTATCGATTGGTTCGGTTAAGAAAGTATTTTCTGACAAGATCAATTTTATGAGCAAGCGTAAGTTGGCCATCGTGTTGTCTGCCGTGTTAATGGTAGGTTCGATTGGTTCGCTGGCAACCAAGGGGTTGAATTTTGGTGTCGACTTTACCGGTGGTGCAGTTATTGAAGTGGGTTACAAAGAATCAGTTGAACTTGCTGGTATCCGTACGGCGCTGGGAGAAAAGTATCCGGATGCACAGGTTCAGCACTTTGGCACCTCACGCGATGTATTGATTCGCATGGCACCGCGAGAAGGCATTAAAAGTTCTGAGTTAAGTGCGGCCATTTTACAAACATTACGTAACCAGACCAGTGATAGCGTTGAGATTCGTCGCGTTGAATATGTTGGGCCGCAGGTAGGTAAAGAGCTAACTGAGCAAGGAACGTATTCCATTATTTATGCCCTGGCCTTTATTTTTGTTTATATTTTCCTGCGATTCCAGTGGCAGTATTCAGTAGGCGCCGTTGCCGCATTGTTCCACGATGTATTGATCACATTGGGTTTCTTCTCGGTGTTGCAACTCGAGTTTGATTTAACGGTATTAGCGGCAATTTTAGCGGTGATAGGTTATTCGCTTAACGATACGATTGTTATCTATGATCGTATTCGTGAGAATTTCCGCCGTCTGCGCAAAATAGATCCATTAGAAGTGGTCAATATTTCGGTTAACGAAACTATTTCGCGTACGATTATTACTTCATTCACAACGCTGTTAGTATTGTTCGCTCTGTTCTTTCTGGGTGGTGAATTGATCCACGGTTTTGCAACCGCACTGCTGGTGGGTGTGATTGTTGGTACGTACTCATCAATCTATGTGGCAAGTAATAGCGCCTTGTCGCTTGGTATTAATAAGGCTGATTTAACACCAGTGAAGCTTGAAGGTGTTAATGAAGATGGCTCGCAAGTATAAGATTTATACAACAGGTCACTAGCGCCACGCGCTAGTGACCAACTTGTTGTGTTAGCCGCATTTGCAGTTTCATGTTGCCAACTGAGTCAGCATACTGGAGCGCGGTCTCTGCTGTAATTTTGCCGTTAATGTATAGATCGTAAAGACTTTGATCCAGCGTTTGCATGCCATTGTTCACGTCTTTCTCAATAACGTCATGTAACTCAGAAAAATCACCACGTCGAAGTAAATCGCTACTACGCGCTGTCTTGGTGAGCAGTTCCCAGGCAGGCATACGACCCGATTTCGTATCCGGAACCAGTTTTTGTGAATAAATTGCCTGTAGGTTCATTGAGAGACCGAGTCGAATCTGGTCGAGACGATTTTCATCATACATATTGGTAATACGCTCGAGTGCCTGCATGGTATTGTGAGCGTGGAAGGTTGCCAAACACAAATGCCCCGTATCAGCATATTCGATGGCATGTTCGAGTGTACTGCGATCCCGTATCTCACCGATCACGAGCACATCGGGTGATTGGCGCATGGCGTTACATAAGGCATCTTCATATGAGTGGGTATCAATACCCAATTCACGTTGATGAATAACGGATTTCTTGTGTGTCAGGAAATGCTCAATAGGATCTTCAACAGTGATGATATGCGCAAGATCGTTTTCGTTTCTGTAATCAAGCATCGATGCCAATGTCGTTGATTTGCCACTCCCTGCGGGACCGACAATTAAAACCAGGCCACGCGGTAGCATAACGAGATCTTTAAGTATGCCTGGAATATTTAAATCATTGAGATTAGGGACTTCATTTGCGATTGCACGAATGACTAAGGCGATGTCGCCGCGCTGACGGAAAATATTAACGCGAAAACGGCCAATACCAGGAAGGCTAAAAGCCATGTTCATTTCTTTATCAGTTTCAAATCTCTCAAGGTGTTTCTCAACCATGATCAATTGACACATCTTACTGGTCGCGCCCTTGGGTAAAATCAGTTCGCTATCATCACAGTGTTGTAATTTTCCGTTTACTCGGTAGGTGGGGGCACAGCCAGAACTTAAAAATAAATCTGATGCGCCTAACTGATTCATTTTCCTTAGCAGCGTAGACAGCAAGTTCATATTGTTTATTCCCATTCATCCTTGTTGGGAAATATCATACATGAACAAGTGTAATTTAAAAGCTACCTTAAGCGGTTTTCCGTGGTGGCTTTGACGAAATAGAGATAACCTCTGCTGTCGGTTTCTGCTCTGGTGGGGGGGGCGATACGGGCTCTTCAGGCAAAATCTCGAGGATTTCAAAGCAGCTGCCAGGTTGTGGTGAGTAGCCCGCCATATTGGCGATGTCTTCCATGCCATCAATGACGTCACGCATGATCATCTCCAGGGCTTTAGTGCCGTGGGCATGCTTTGAATCACCTAACTTATCTAAATTGAAATTATGATTTTTGGACATCTAAACCGCCTCGTAAGTAACCCCGTCTCTAAGCACTATGTCGGACAATCACGTAAAAACTTGAGGTTAATTAGGTGACGGTGATCACACTATGAAGTATGGCCATTAGTTTGAAACCACCACACATGGTGGTTTCAATGTATTGAAAAATGTTGAAAAGTCTTTAGGGCTTAAGGAATTCTTCGTCTAGGTGGGGACGAATACCCGATAAGATCGCTTTAAAAATCTTTGGGTTTCCGGCAACGATATGACCTTTTTCCATGTAGTCGTGACCACCTGAGAAATCACCAACAATACCACCAGCTTCCTGTATGAGTAGCACGCCAGCGGCCATGTCCCATGGCTGTAATCCTAATTCCCAGAAACCATCCAGACGACCGGCGGCGACATAGGCAAGATCCAATGCAGCAGAACCGGCACGGCGAATCCCACTTGTATTGGGGAACAAGGCCTTAAAGGTATCCAGGTACATATCTAAATGATGCTGTTGCTTGAACGGGAAGCCAGTCCCTAATAATGAACCTTCCAAACCTTTCGCATTGGTAACGCGAATACGGCGATCATTAAGCATCGCGCCACCACCGCGTGACGCGCTGTAAAGATCCTGACTAAGCGGGTCGTAAACAACGGCTTGCGTAATGCGCCCTTTATGTCGCAGGGCAATCGAGACAGCAAACTGTGGGAAACCATGTAGGAAATTGGTAGTGCCATCAAGCGGGTCGATAATCCACTCGTATTCATTGCCAGCCGTGGCACCTGATTCTTCGGCCAGGATGGCGTGATCAGGATAGGCTTTGCGAATTGTCTGGATAATTATATCTTCAGCTTTGCGGTCAACCTCGCTAACGAAGTCATTACGTGCTTTAGAGGTAACAGTGAGGCTATCAAGTCTATCAAGGTGATAAGTAATAACCTTACCGGCTTCGCGCGCTGCGCGCACGGCAATATTGAGCATTGGTTCCATGCTGGTTTCCAGTATTCGCTAATTGAACAAAGAGCTGTATCGCGCTGAGCCATGCTAGGCAGAGGACCGACGAACGGCGCAAGTGTATCGGTAGCGCATTGAAATCACAAGCATTAGCGAGAGTGATGCGGTAAGCTGCGCGCCATGCAGACTAATATACGAATTGTACTCGTGAATACCAGCCATCCCGGTAATATCGGGGCAGCTGCTCGCGCCATGAAAAACATGAAGCTCAGTGAGCTTATTTTAGTGGAACCAGCAGATTTTCCGCATGCGGATGCAACAGCGCGGGCGTCGGGCGCGGATGATATTTTACAGCGGGCACGCATTTGTTCCTCCTTAGCAGAGGCGGTGGATGGCTGTACCCTGGTTTTCGGTGCAAGCGCCAGACTGCGTAGCTTGCCCTGGCCGCTGGTTGAGCCGCGCGAAATGGCCAGCCAGGTCGTACGAGAAGCACAGCAGTCGCCGGTCGCGATTGTCTTTGGTCGGGAACATTCCGGACTCACCAATGCCGAACTGGAGGCCTGTAATGCCCTGGTGCATATACCGTGTAATGAAGCATTTAGCTCGTTGAATATAGCGGCTGCGGTGCAGGTGCTCAGTTATGAGGTTAATATGGCCGCAGGTACGCCGGTGCTGGAAGCCGATGATGACAGTGTTATTGCCACATCAGATGAGTTGGAACGGTTTCATGCGCATCTGGAGCAAACCTTGGTCGATATAGATTTTCTTGATCCTGACACACCTCGGTTACTGATGCGACGCTTAAAACGTTTATATAATAGGGCCAGACTAGAACAAACCGAGGTCAATATCTTGCGCGGGATATTAACTGCGACGCAGAAGTTTGGCCGAAATAAGCCATGAATGGCGTACAATAAACAAATTACAACCATGGAAATGAGTCATGTTTAGCCGAATTAGAGAAGATTTGCACTGTGTTTTTGACAGGGACCCCGCGGCGCGTAGTGCCTTTGATATTCTCACGGCTTACCCTGGGTTTCATGCATTGATCATGCACCGACTGAATCACCGACTTTGGAAGTGGGGCTTACGTTGGTTGGCGCGTTGGTTATCGACGATTGTGCGATGGTTTACCGGTATCGAGATCCATCCAGCCGCGTGCATTGGGCGACGTTTCTTCATTGATCACGGCATGGGCGTGGTGATTGGTGAAACAGCCGAGATTGGTGATGACTGCACGCTTTACCATGGCGTGACACTGGGAGGCACCAGCTGGAAGAAGGGTAAACGACATCCCACGCTCGGTAATAACGTGGTGGTGGGTGCCGGTGCTAAGGTGCTTGGTCCTATCACCCTTGGCACTGGCGCCCGTGTTGGTTCTAATGCCGTTGTTGTTAAAGACGTACCGGCGCAGGCCACGGTGGTGGGGATCCCGGGGCATTTGGTGAAAACCCGCGCTAAAGGCCCGGTTCAAGAAGGTGATCATAAGAAACGTAAAGCCTTTGCCGAGAAAATCGGCTTTGATGCCTATGGTACCTCGGATGGTGATATGCCCGATCCGGTAGCAAATGCGGTTAATGCCATGCTGGATCACATCAATGCTATGGATGACAAGATGGAAAACATGTGTCAGGCATTGAAAAGTCTGGGTATGGAAGTTGCCGATTTGAATTTGCCAGAGCTTGGCCCCTGTAAAATTGGCCATGTTGATGAATCTCAATCGATTGACGACGAAGAACCTGTCAGCAAAGAGACCTCTGAATAGGGCGACCGTCTCGGCCTATACCTATAAGTTTAGTGGGGTTAAAGGGCGTTTATCGATGGACCTTACAGCGAGGTGCGTCTCGGCCTAGCAATAATACTTGACTAAATCACTCGGGTATGTAAAATAAGTACAAGCTAATATTACTTGTTTCAGAAGGTATTCGCAATGAGATTAACAACGAAAGGTCGTTATGCCGTGACTGCCATGCTCGATTTGGCCATCCATTTTGAAGATGGTCCGATCACTTTGGCCGATATATCACGTAGACAAGGTATTTCATTGTCTTACCTTGAACAATTGTTTTCACGCTTGCGTAAGCAAGGCCTGGTAGTGAGTGCACGTGGACCAGGTGGTGGTTACCGCCTTAGCCGTGAGGCAGCTGACATTGCCGTTGCCGACGTCATCACCGCTATTGATGAAAAGGTTGATGCAACACGGTGTGGTGGCCTGGCAAACTGTCAGGATGATCAACCTTGCCTGACACACGAACTGTGGTCTGATCTAAGTCAACGTATTTATGATTTCCTGAGTGGTATAACACTTGCGGATTTAGTAGAACGACGTGAAGTACAAGAAGTTGTTGAGCGTCAGCATGTTGCTGAAGTTGCTCCACCCTCTACCGTCACGAATGGCTAAGTCGTAACGTAAGTTTACACTCGTTTAATTTGAACACATTTTTTTGGAGCACGACTTAATGAAGCTACCTATTTATCTTGATTACTCTGCGACAACACCGACTGATCCGCGTGTTGCCGATAAAATGATTGAGTGTCTAAACCTTGAGGGTAACTTTGGTAACCCGGCATCGCGTTCACATGCATTTGGTTGGGCTGCTGATGAAGCAGTGGAACTGGCACGTAAGCAAGTTGCAGACCTGGTAAATTGTGATCCACGCGAAATTATCTGGACGTCTGGTGCAACCGAATCAGATAACCTGGCGATTAAAGGTGCGGCACATTTTTATCAAAAGAAAGGCAAGCATATTATTACCTGCAAAACTGAACACAAGGCGGTACTTGATAGTTGTCGCCAATTAGAACGTGAAGGTTTTGAGGTTACCTATTTAGACCCAGAAGAAAATGGCCTGATTGATTTAGCGAAACTTGAAGCAGCCATACGCGATGACACCATTTTAGTTTCGATCATGCATGTGAATAACGAAATTGGTGTTATTCAGGATATTGATACCATTGCAGAACTGACACGCGCACGCGGTATTATTTTTCATGTTGATGCCGCGCAGAGTGCTGGCAAAGTACCGATTGATCTTGCCAACAGCAAGGTTGATCTCATGTCTTTCTCGGCACATAAAATTTATGGTCCTAAAGGTATGGGCGCATTGTTTGTGCGTCGTAAACCACGTGTGCGTCTAGAAGCACAAATGCACGGTGGTGGACATGAGCGTGGTTTGCGTTCGGGAACATTACCCACTCACCAAATTGTGGGTATGGGTGAAGCCTTCCGCATTGCCAAAGAAGAGATGGCAGAAGAGAATATTCGCTTTAAGGCCTTGCGTGATCGTTTAGAAGAAGGCTTTAGAGACATTGAAGAAACATACATTAATGGTGATATGGAAAAACGTATTGCTGGCAATCTGAATATCAGTTTTAACTATGTTGAGGGTGAATCGCTCATTATGGCGATTAAGGATCTGGCTGTATCGTCTGGTTCTGCTTGTACGTCCGCCAGTTTGGAACCTTCGTATGTATTGCGTGCAATTGGGCGTAATGATGAATTGGCGCATAGTTCAATTCGTTTTACTATTGGCCGTTTTACAACCGAAGAAGAAATTGATTACACCATTAAATTACTTCACGAAAGTATTGGTAAACTTCGCGATCTTTCTCCATTGTGGGATATGTTCAAAGAAGGTATCGATCTTGACTCAGTGAAGTGGGCAGCACATTAATTTAGTTGTTCTGTTTAAGCAGGAGATAAAGACATGGCATATAGCGAAAAAGTAATGGACCACTACGAGAATCCTCGTAACGTGGGCACGATGGACAAAGAAGATAAAGGTGTTGGTACAGGTATGGTCGGCGCACCAGCTTGTGGTGATGTGATGAAGCTGCAGATTAAGGTTGGTGACAATGGCGTGATTGAAGATGCCAAATTCAAAACCTATGGTTGTGGTTCTGCGATTGCCTCTAGCTCATTATTAACAGAATGGGTGAAAGGTAAAACACTGGATCAGGCCTCTGAAATCAAGAATTCAGATATCGCTGAAGAATTGGCATTACCCCCTGTTAAGGTTCACTGTTCAGTGCTGGCGGAAGATGCGATTAAAGCAGCAATCAAAGACTTCCAAGATAAGCAAGACTAAGTAGCAGGGTAGTAGTCGTTATGGCGATCTCGATGACTGAAAGTGCGGCTGAACGCGTGCAACATTTTCTTGATAACCGTGGTTCAGGTATCGGCTTACGTCTGGGCGTAAAAACCACAGGCTGTTCTGGTATGGCTTACGTACTTGAGTTTGTTGATGAGATGGAAGCAGAAGATGCCGTCTTCGACATTAACGGTATTAAAATTATCGTTGATCCAAAGAGTCTGATTTACCTTGATGGCACTGAGCTGGATTATGCCAAAGAAGGGCTCAATGAGGGCTTTCAGTTCAACAACCCCAATGTTGCAGACACCTGTGGTTGCGGTGAAAGTTTTACAGTCTAGAATCTTTCACACGAATTATTAAGAGCTACAGGTTGATGGGGCGAAATTATTTTGAATTATTTTCCTTGCCTGTCGGCTTTGAAATAGATATTGCCGGATTATCAGCACGTTACCAAGACCTGCAACGCAGTATTCACCCAGATAAATTTAGCAATGCAACCGACAGAGAAAAACGTTTGTCGATGCAACAGGCATCACTCATCAATGAAGCCTACCAATCGTTGAAAGACCCACTCAAACGCGCGCAATATTTACTCAGTTTAAATGATATTGATGTTAAGAGTGAGTCGAATACGGTGATGGATACTGCCTTTTTGATGCAGCAAATGGAGCTACGCGAGGCCTTGGATGATATTATGGATGCAGCTGATCCATTGGCAGCACTCGAGGTTTTTACAACTGATATTGAAACGCGGGTGAAGGATTCAATTGCACTGTTGCAAGAATACTTCAGGGATAATACTGACGATGGCCTACAACAGGCTGCAGCATTGAGCTTGCAATTACAATTTTTATACCGGCTTCGTGAAGAAGCAGAAGACCGTGAAGAAGCATTGCTTTAAAGACGACGAGAATCGGCATGGCCCTGTTACAAATATCTGAACCTGGCGAATCAACTGCACCGCACCAGCATCGGCTTGCGGTAGGGATCGATCTGGGTACCACTAACTCATTAGTTGCATCGGTAAAAAGTGGCGAGGCAGTGACGCTAGCCGATACAGATGATTGCCATATGTTACCGTCGGTTGTGCGTTATTTAGACGACAATTCTGTTGTCGTCGGCAAGGCAGCATATCAAGCCGCGGCAAGCGACCCACACAACACCATTAGCTCAGTAAAACGTTTCATGGGGCGCGGTATCGAAGATGTTCAGCGTGATCAGCACGGTTATGAATTTATTGACACTGAATCCGTTCCCCGTATTCGCACTGTCGCCGGAGACATGAGTGCGGTTGAGGTTTCTGCTGAAATTTTAACAAACCTGAAAACACGTGCAGAAAACAGTTTGGGTGATAGCCTCGAAGGTGTCGTGATTACCGTTCCTGCATACTTTGATGATGCACAGCGCCAGGCAACAAAAGATGCCGCACAGCTTGCGGGTTTAAACGTGTTGCGTTTGCTTAATGAGCCAACCGCGGCGGCGGTTGCCTATGGACTCGATACCGGTTCTGAGGGCGTTCATGCTATTTATGATCTTGGTGGCGGTACCTTTGATATTTCCATCTTGCGATTGAACCGGGGTGTGTTTGAAGTGTTAGCAACAGCAGGTGACTCAGCATTAGGTGGCGACGATATGGATCGTGCTATTGCAACCTGGATGTCCGCACAAGCAGGGGTTGAAATTGACGATTCCTATTTGTTACGCCGTATAATGAATGAAGCACGTCGCGCAAAAGAAGCGCTAACTGAAGCTGATTCGGTCGTATTGACTGTTGAGCTTGGCGAAGGTAATACCTGGCAAGGCATACTTGAGATTGAACAATTTAATCAATTGGTAGATGCATTGATTAAAAAAACCTTGATCCCCTGCCGTCGCGCAATGCGTGATGCTGGCGTATCGATTCAAGAAATAAATGATGTGGTCATGGTGGGTGGTTCAACGCGTGTGCCACGTGTGCGAGAAAAAATCGGTGATTTTTTTGCAAAACCACCACTGGTCGATATTGATCCTGACAAGGTCGTTGCGATTGGTGCAGCGTTACAAGCTGATGTGCTGGTTGGTAACAAACCGGATGATGAAATGCTGTTATTGGATGTAATTCCGCTTTCATTGGGAATTGAAACCATGGGGGGGCTGGTTGAGAAGGTGATTCCGCGTAACACCACTATCCCGGTTGCCCGTGCCCAGGAATTCACCACCTTCAAGGATGGCCAAACGGCCATGGCCGTGCACGTGCTACAGGGTGAACGTGAGTTGGTTGATGATTGTCGCTCATTAGCGCGATTTGAATTACGTGATATTCCACCGATGGTGGCAGGTGCAGCACGAATTCTGGTTACTTTCCAGGTTGATGCAGATGGTTTACTAGAAGTAACGGCCAGCGAGCAAACCAGTGGCGTGGAAGCAAGCGTGCAAGTGAAGCCATCTTATGGTCTTGAAGATAACGAAATTGAGCGGATGTTGCGTGAAAATTTTGAACATGCACAAGAAGATGTGGAAGCGCGTAAATTACGTGAACAGCAGGTTGAAGCAGACAGGGTATTTGAAGCTATTAATGCAGCACTTGCTGAGGATGGCGAAACCCTGTTAAGTGATGAAGAACGTGCGACAATAGTATCGAGTTTGCAAGCGCTCAAACAGGCACGTGAGCATGAGTCGGCAGCGAAGATTAAGCTGGCGATTGAAAAGGCGGACAAGGCAACCGCTGATTTTGCGACGAAACGAATGGATGCCAGTATTAACAAGGCCCTTAGTGGTCATACCCTTGAAGAATTTGAGTAGCGGATAAGTCAATGCCACAAATTATAGTTTTACCTCATGAAGAAATTTGTCCCGATGGCGCGGTGATTGAAGCCGAACCCGGTGTCACCATTATTGATGCTGTACAAAAAGGTGGGGTCGATATTGAACATGCCTGTGAGAAATCCTGTGCCTGTACAACGTGTCACGTGGTTGTTCGCGAAGGCTTTGATTCATTAAATGAATCAGATGAGCTTGAAGATGACTTGCTTGATAAGGCATGGGGGCTTGAACCAGATTCGCGTTTAAGCTGTCAGGCAATTGTTGCTGATACAGATCTAATAATCGAAATACCAAAGTACACTATTAATATGGTTTCTGAGAATCACTGATATTATCCTAATTATGGTCTTTCATTCCTAAAGCCCTACCCTGTGTGTAGGGCTTTTTTGTTATTGAGGTAGTTTGCTTGAATTAACAGATATTAGTTATTTATACTGTTTTCATAGCCTGGCTATCATTACTACAAGAATGCCATAGTATTATCTACGATTTGAGGTAGTTTCTGGTCTCGCGCTATGAAATATCAGCACATACGCTATATTGTAGAACAAAGGTAAGCTTGTTAGATTAACTTTTCTAGAAGGACTCTGGAGACTTACAAAAATGTTGATATATAGATCGTTTTGTTATTCTCGGTGGCAAACTTGTCGAATAATCATTTTGTTGGTTAGCACGTTATTGATAGTGTCTTGTGATTCAAAAAATAATGAAGTGAAGCACGACCTGGATGATCTAATCAGTATACCCAAGACAACAGAACAAAATTCGCGCGTAAATAAAGAAAATACTTTCAATTTTGGTTTTGACTTGAGAGCCAGTCCACAGGAAGATGCTCGTCAGTACCTGCCTTTTTTGAATTATCTGGAAAAGGAGACAGGTTATAGGTTCAAATTTCATTTTACCTCAAAAGCACATAATATAGTTGATGAGTTGGGGAAGAATCATGTGCAATTTGCCGCGATTGGTGCAACGTCATTGATTTTAGCGAATCGTCAATATGGTGTTATACCTGTAGTGCGGGGATTAAATCTTCAAAATAAGGCAGAATACCAATCTTTTTTTGTTGTCTTGCCTAGTAGCAAGATTCAACACTTAGCTGATATTTCAGGTAAACACTTTGCTTTTGGTTCGCGCAGTTCAACGCAGGGGTATTTAATTCCACGTATTGTACTAAGTAAGTCTGAAATCGAGTTAGAAAGCTTTGCGAGTATTACCTTTACGGGTTCACATGTAAATTGTGCAAATTCAGTTATATCCGGGCGAAAGGATGTTTGTGCTATGCAGGATACCATGGCAAGAAGTATGGTTAAGCAAGGACTATTACGCACCATTCATACTTCAGATTATTATCCATCAAGTGGTATTGCAGCGAACAAAGATGTTCCCAAAGAGGTGTTGAAAAAAGTCAGGAAGGCACTATTGGATTTTAAGCCGAAAGGGAAAGATATGGTAGATTTATATAATTGGGATAAAACTGAAATGCCACTTGGATTTGTTGAAGCAAATATGAGTGATTATGATGATTTATATAAATGGTCTGTTAGTTTTAATTTTATTTCTCCATAAGTTGGTATAACTGTTTAGCTGATGAACTTTACCAATAAATTATTGCTGTTAGTAATGGGGGGTGTTTTATTAACACTTTCTGCGAGTTATTATTTCCATGTTTCCCAGATTCGTCCTCATCTTCAAAATAATCAAATCGAATGGGTTAGCACATTAATGAATGGGTTAACCGAGGGCATCGCAAAAGATACAATTAATGGTGATAAGGTTCCTGTTCGTAATTTATTAAAGCGTATTGCTCAAGATGAAGCGATAGAATTTGCCTATGTGACAGATATGAATGGGGAGCTATTTACACATACATTTGAGAGTGGATTCCCTAAATTCTTATTACATAATTTAAACATTGATTCCAATAACACAACAAAGCTGGAAAATTCGCGTGTGTATCAAACTAAACAAGGTGAGATTATTGAGTTTGATACAGCTTTGGTAGAAGGGCTGCCTGCACGTATTTATGTGGGTTTGAATCAAGTTGAAGTGGACAATTTGATTAGCCAGGTGAACATAAGCTTACTCTGGTTTATGGGGTTGTTAGGTTTACTGGGTTTAGGTGTGGCGTTGTATATAGCCCGAAAAATCAGCTTACCTTTAACACATTTCACGCAAAAACTTTTAACGTTTGATGGCAGGAGCAAATTTCCAACAATTAAAACATCTGATCCAGATATTAATAACCTGGTGAATGTGTTTGCAAATCTGATTTCGCAACGTGAAGCTGCAGAAATAGCGCTCAAAGAATCTCAGCAACGTTTGCAGTTACACCGCAAGCTTAGTCCTATTGGTGTGATTGAATGGAGTACTGACTTCCGGTTTCTCGATGTTAATATTGCAGCAGAAAAAATGTTTGGTTTTAAGAAGGATGAATTGGTTGGCAAGCAGATTTATAACTCTATTTTACCAGAGAGTGCACGTAAACAGGTCGATGTTTTTTGGGAGAAGTTGATTTCCAATACAGGTGGTGAGTACAGTATCAATGAGAATATCACTAAGGATGGCAGGATAATTACCTGCGAATGGAATAATACACCATTGGTGAATGATGCGGGAGAAGTCGTTGGTGTTGCGTCATTTGTGGAAGATATTACACACCAATTGCAGCAAGAAGAGCAAATAAGACGCACAAAAAAAATGGATGCACTGGGTAAACTAACCGGTGGCATTGCGCATGACTACAATAACACGCTTGGCGTTATTATTGGTTTTTCTGAACTGATAAAATCGGGCTCATTGAGTGATGATAAAGTAATGGATTTTGTTGATCAGATTTATCATGCAGGTAAACGTGGCGCAAAATTGACCCAAAAACTATTAAGTATTTCTAAAAACAAACCTTTTATAGCTGAACGAGTGGATATTAATAAACTGATTAATGATGAATCACTCATGATTGAAAGAACTTTAACCGCACGTATAAAATGTGAGTTTGATCTTGCGCCCGATCTTTGGGAAGTTTTCCTGGATAAAAGTGATTTTGAAGATAGTTTGCTTAATATGAGTATTAATGCAATGCACGCAATTGAGGGGACTGGCGCGTTCACCATTACCACCGGTAATTTATCCATGACAACAAAGGATGCCGAGGTTGTTGGCCTTGCTGGGGGCGATTACGTTCAAGTTCGATTGGCAGACACGGGTTGTGGTATGGAAAGTAATACGATAGAAAGAATATTTGATCCGTTTTTTACCAGCAAAGGGGATCTGGGTACGGGGCTTGGTTTAAGCCAAGTTTATGGTTTTGTTCAGCGCAGTGATGGCGCTATTCAAGTGACGTCAGAAGAGGGTACAGGAAGTCAATTTATACTTTATTTCCCGCGCGTTGACGAGTCTGTTAAATCATCAACCGAAAGGGTCGGTTTAGACGAAGAAAGATTGCAGGGTGACGAAGTTATTTTAATCGTTGATGATGAGCCTTCCCTACGTAAATTGTATGAAAGCAGTGTGAAGGCCTATGGTTATCAAGTGTTCTCAGCTGCAACAGCCCAGGCAGCGTTGGATATATTATCCACTCAACATATTGATCTCATTGTAAGTGATGTCATTATGCCTAAAATGAGCGGCTTTGCGCTAGCAGAGAGGGTGCGAGAGGATTACCCTAATATCAAGATTCAGTTGATCAGTGGTTATAACGATAGAATGGCCAATCTGGGTGACCATTCTACGCTTGAAAAGAATGTCCTTATTAAACCATTTGAACTGCCGGTATTATTAAAACGAATACGTCAATTATTGGATGGTTAACTTAGTGCCTTGTCGAGCTTAAGGCTAATAAGCGAAGGATTTCCCTGATAATACGGCGTTTTGGATTTCCTGGATCGACACTACGGATTTACCTTGTCGCTTGGCATGTTATAGTATTAGTCATAATTCCTGAGTAAAGAGGTACAGTATGAGCTTGAAGTGGACAGATACTCTCGATATTGCCATTGAACTAGATGACACATATCCGGATGTAGACCCTAAAACAGTGAGGTTTACAGATTTGCACGAATGGATTTGTGGCTTAGAGGATTTCGATGATGATCCCGATCGTTCGGGGGAAAAGATCCTTGAAGCGATACAAATGGCCTGGATTGACGAACGGGACTGAAAATAGTCCGAAATAACGTGTTTCAAGCATTGTCCTAAGCTCAGTCTGAGGCTAGAATGCCCCCTCTTTTTTCCTCGTAAACCCCCGTATTTCCGCGGGTTTTTATGTTATTGTAAACATCTAATGTGGAGCTTCCCTGTATTATGGCAATTGAACGTACACTTTCTATTATTAAACCTGACGCTGTCGCAAAAAACGTGGTTGGTGAAATACTTAGCCGCTTTGAAAAAGCTGGATTACGCATCGTTGCAGCACGAATGATGCAACTGAGCCGTGAACAAGCGGAGGGTTTTTATGCTGTTCATAAAGAACGTCCATTTTTCAATGATCTGGTTGAATTTATGATCTCGGGCCCTGTGATGGTGCAAGCCCTGGAAGGCGACAATGCGATTGCTAAAAATCGTGAGCTAATGGGCGCAACGAATCCGGCAGAGGCAGCTGCGGGAACGATTCGTGCAGATTTCGCTCAAACAGTAGATGAAAATGCAGTACATGGTTCCGATGCAGCTGAGACGGCTGCCGTTGAAATCGAATATTTCTTTGGTGACGATGGAGTTTGCGAACGCAAGCGTTAATTATCGTCGACTTGTAGGGCGCGTAATGCCGGAACAGTCAGAAAAAATGAATCTACTTGATTTGGATCGGGTAGCAATGGAGGCCTTCTTTACCCGTATTGGGGAGAAGGCCTTTCGTGCTTCTCAGGTGATGAAATGGATTCATCAGCAGCGTGTAACGGATATTGCTGAGATGACTAATTTGAGTAAATCCCTGCGTGATAACTTACAGGCAATGGCAGAAATTCGTTTGCCCGAGGTTGTAGTCGATCAAACTTCAGAAGATGGTACGCGTAAATGGCTATTGCGACTGGATTCCGGCAACAGTATTGAAACCGTCTTTATACCGGATGGCTCGCGTGGCACATTGTGTGTTTCATCACAGATTGGTTGTGCACTTGAATGTAGTTTCTGTGCAACGGGTAAACAAGGTTTTAATCGTAATCTGACAACTGGTGAGATCATCAGTCAGGTACTGGTGGCAAATCACGCCCTGGGTTTTGATAAAGAGGGTCAGCGAATTATTACCAATGTCGTCATGATGGGCATGGGTGAACCTTTACTCAATTTTGACAATGTTGTGGCAGCAATGAGTATTATGATGGATGACTTTGCTTATGGCCTTTCCAAGAGACGTATCACCCTGAGTACAGCAGGGGTTGTACCGGCATTGGATCGTCTTGGCGAGGTGATGGATGTGAGTCTCGCGCTGTCATTGCATGCACCGAACAATGCGTTGCGAGATGTACTCGTACCGCTGAATAAGAAATATCCCATTAAAGAAACGTTGGCTGCATGTAAACGTTATTTTGCGGATAAGAAGCATCGCTACCTGACAATTGAGTACGTTATGTTGAAAGGGGTTAATGATAAACCTGAGCATGCCCGGGAATTAGTAAAACTACTGAAAGATTTGCCATCAAAGGTAAACCTGATCCCATTTAACCCCTTCACAGAATCAGATTATCAGCGTTCTTCTTTGAAAGTGATAAATCGTTTTCGTGATATTTTAGTCGATGGTGGTCTTGTGACGGTCACACGTAAAACACGTGGGGATGATATTGATGCAGCATGTGGGCAATTGGCAGGTCGCGTAAAGGATAAAACCAAGCGCACGCAACAGCGAGTGCAAATGCAGGCAGGAGCAAAATAATAATGATTAGAAAGTGCATTTATGGAGGGGTAGTGCTGACAGCACTATTATTCATTACAGGTTGTTCGAGTAGCGGTGGTACTGCTGGAGGGGATGGCGATGCTGAAGAAACAGAGCTATTAATTCAGCAGAAAGGCAATAGATTAGCGGAAACCAATGTCAAATTAGGCGTTGGATACTTTCAACAAGGTAACTATGAATATGCCTTGGTAAAATTCCGCAAGGCACTTGAGATCGACGACAACCTGCCAAATGGGCATTATGCAATTGCGCTATTATATGAGCGCTTAGGTAAGCCGAATACGGCAGTAAAACACTTTGAACGTGCAATCGAAATTAACCCTCAATATTCAGATGCCTATAATGCCTATGCCGCATTTCTTTGTCGCAAAAAGCAATATGAAGGTGCAGATAAAAGATTCAAAAAAGCGCTTGAAAACCCGTTGTATCGTTCGCATGCATTGGTGAGATTAAATGCAGGTCTTTGTGCGATGCGCGCAGGTAATCCTCAAAGAGCAGAAAATTACTTTCGCAGTCTGTTGAAAGCCAATCCAAAGCATGCAACAGCATTGTTTCAAATGGCAAAAATAAACCTTGAAGCCAAGCAATACCTAAAGGCGCGCGGTTATATACAACGTTTCGGCCTGGTAAGTAAGCATACAGCACAAAGCCTGTTGGTTGGTTTGAAGATAGAGCGAGTTTTGGGTGGGCGTGATGATTTGGCCAAGTACGCATTGTTACTACAGCATAAATTTCCTGACTCAGATGAAGCACAAGAACTATTAGCATCTGAACGACGATGAACGAAGACACTAATTCTGATTTGAAAAAACAACCGGATTTTTCATTTGGTAAGCGTTTGGCGACGGCGCGTGGTGCGTTGAATCTTTCTCGTGAAGAAGTATCAAAAGAATTGCGTCTTAGCGTCGAAATTATTACCGCACTTGAGGAAGAAGACTACGAACAGCTATTAGCGCCCATTTTTGTTAATGGCTACTTACGCAACTACGCACGTCTCTTAAAAATTCCTGTTGAACCCTTATTGGCAGCGTATAGTCAGATTCAAGTTGACATACCTTCACTGGTGTCTGATGCAGCAAGAAAACCTAAACCAGCCTATAGTAAGCTGCTTGTTCGAACAGCAAGTCTATTAATTTTTCTTATTCTTATAGCAGGTGCTGTGTCCTGGCTGCAGAATCAGGAGTTCGAATTTCCCCAAATTACTTCTTTGTTAGAACAAAATACCGAAACGGTTTCAGCTGGACCTGACGAGATCGTACCCGTTTTACCAGAACCCAAAGAGGGCGATGAACCGCCTGTTGATGTGATCGCAGAGGCCCCTGTAAGTTCAGCGACTGAGGATGCTGCCGAGGTTGCTGCTGAGCCAGTTAAATTGACTGAGGTGGAAATTGAGCCACCCGTTGCACCAGTGAAAAACCATGTTCGAGTGAGTGTGAAAGAGGACAGTTGGGTCGAGGTGAGTGATAATGACGGTAAGCGGTTGATTTATGACTTATTAAGAGCAGGTAAGGACCACACGGTGACTGGTAGTACCCCATTTAAAGTCTTTCTGGGTAACGCGAAAGGAGTCAGAATCAAGTATAATGGTGAGTTTGTAGATGTGGCTAAATATACGCGGGGAAATCTTGCTCGCTTTAAATTAGGTGCGGCAGGAGAGTAAGGCGATGAGTTTCAAAGTTGACATTAAACGGCGTAAGTCGAGAAAGATTATGGTGGGTAATGTCGCCGTTGGTGGTGACGCGCCTATATCGGTACAAAGTATGACAAATACTGAAACCTGCGATGTCGCTGCAACCGTTGCTCAACTCCAGGCGCTTGAAAGAGCGGGGGCAGATATTGTCCGCGTTTCCATCCCGAGTATGGAGGCCGCTGAGGCTTTTGCCAGGATCCGTGAACAAGTCAGCTTGCCGTTGATTACCGATATTCATTTTGATTATAAAATTGCATTACGCGTTGCTGAGTTGGGCGCGGATTGCCTGCGTATAAATCCCGGTAATATTGGCCGTGAAGATCGTGTTCGTGCAGTGGTCGATAGTGCCCGTGATCATGGCATTCCAATTCGTATTGGTGTGAATGCCGGGTCGCTGGAAAAAGATTTACAGAAAAAGTATGGTGAGCCGACACCGGCAGCGTTAGTTGAGTCTGCCATGCGCCATATTGATATTCTCGACAAACTTGATTTTATGGAATACAAGATCAGTCTTAAGGCATCGGATGTGCACACAACTGTTGCAGCATATCGTGAGTTAGCCAGCCAAATTGAACAGCCATTACATTTAGGTATCACGGAAGCAGGTGCGGCACGTTCGGGTGCGGTGAAATCTGCTATTGGTTTGGGTATGTTACTAAATGATGGTATTGGCGATACGATTCGCGTTTCCCTGGCAGCGGATCCCGTTGAAGAAATTAAAGTTGGTTTTGATATCCTTAAAAGCCTTCACATACGCAGTAAAGGTGTCAACTTGATCGCCTGTCCATCATGTTCAAGGCAAGAATTTGATGTTATTAAAACCGTCAACACACTTGAAGCAAGGTTCGAAGATCTAATTGAACCAATCGATGTGGCAATCATTGGTTGTGTTGTAAATGGGCCCGGTGAAGCAAAAGCGGTTAACGTTGGTTTGACAGGAGGCTCACCTAATCTTCTTTACATTAACGGTAAGCCCGATCATAAAGTAGAAGATGAAGATCTGGTTGATGAAATAGAACGTGTTGTTCGTGAGTTTATTGCTAATCGAAGTAAACAAGAAAAACACAACGATGGATTAAAGGTTACTGTGCAAACGGCTGCAAGTTAGTTTGTCGTGCATGGTTTTATAAAGGTTTAGAGGTACGTAACGTTGGCTAAAAAGATCCAGGCGATCCGGGGTATGCACGACACCCTTCCGGAACAAACCCCGCGCTGGCAATATGTTGAAACAACCATTTCTGATTTACTTCAGTCATATGGTTACGGCGAAATTCGTATGCCGATTGTCGAGATGACAGAACTATTCTGTCGTTCAATTGGTGAAGTGACAGACATCGTTGAAAAAGAGATGTATAGCTTTGAAGATCGCAATGGTGACAGCCTGACCCTACGTCCAGAAGGGACGGCAAGTTGTGTGCGCGCCTGCATGGAAAATGGTTTGCTGCATAACCAGGCACAGCGGCTTTGGTATAAAGGCCCTATGTTTCGTCACGAGCGCCCACAGAAAGGACGTTACCGACAATTTCATCAGGTTGGTGTGGAGACATTTGGTCTGGCGGGCCCTGATATTGATGCAGAATTAATTTGTATGACAGCAAGGTTATGGCCTGCACTAGGGCTTAAAGACATTAAGTTGCAACTTAATTCTTTGGGCAGTAGTGAAGCACGTGCCGGCTACAGAGAAAAATTGGTTGAATATTATAATCAACACGCGGATCAACTTGATGAGGATAGTCAGCGCCGTTTGACATCAAACCCGCTGCGAATTCTGGATAGCAAAAATCCGGATATGCAGGCACTTAATGCAGCGGCACCAAAATTGATGGATTATCTTGACGATGATTCGCGTCAGCATTTTGAAAGACTGCGTGAATTATTGGATGCGGCAGGTGTTGAATATACGATAAACCCAAGGCTCGTACGTGGTTTGGATTATTACTGCAAAACAGTGTTCGAATGGGTTACAGACAAATTAGGTGCGCAAGGTACGGTATGTGCCGGTGGGCGTTTTGACGGATTGGTTGAGCAACTAGGTGGCAAGTCGATGCCTGCATCTGGTTTCGCGATGGGATTAGAGCGCCTAATCTCGTTAATGGAAGATGAGGCTGTCACATTTCCAAAGCAGGCGGCACATGTTTATTTCGTTATGTTTGGTGATGAGGCGGAAAAACAAGGCCTGCAATTAGCAGAAAATTTACGCCAAGACGTAGCAGGGTTGCGCCTCGTTATGAATTGTGGCGGTGGCAGTT
>Ga0316207_10001964_pt1 | contig 22812 bp, 22 predicted proteins | sample 6weekpyrite_MG_FD_204943 | JGI IMG/M metagenome (GOLD analysis project Ga0316207, IMG submission 204943) | Microbial mat bacterial communities from mineral coupon in-situ incubated in ocean water Damariscotta River, Maine, United States -... | ecosystem: Environmental > Aquatic > Marine >...
TTTTCCAGGTAGTGAATATTGGTGCCACCGGCCTGGAAACCGGCGTCGCGGAATAATTCGGCGTGCAGGGGGATGTTGGTTTTGATGCCTTCGATGACCACTTCGCTCAGTGCGCCGCGCATGCGGGCCATGGCGACGTCGCGGTTTTCACCGTGACAGATCAGTTTGCCAATCATGGAATCATAGTAGGGTGGCACCTTGTAGCCGGTGTAGATGTGGCTGTCTACACGCACACCGGGGCCACCGGGCGCATGGTAGGCGCTGATAGTGCCGGGGGAGGGCATGAAGTTTTCCGGGTTCTCAGCATTGATGCGGCATTCCATCGCATGCCCCTGTACCTTGATGTCGTCCTGTTTATAGGCGAGTTCCATGCCGGAGGCGATGCGTAGCTGTTCCTTGACGATATCGACGCCGGTGATCATTTCTGTGACTGGATGTTCTACCTGGACCCGGGTATTCATTTCGATGAAATAAAATTCTCCGTCTTCATACAGGAACTCGAAGGTGCCAGCGCCACGGTAACCGATGTCGCGGCAGGCCTGAGCGCAACGTTCGCCAATCTTGTTTCGCATTTCTTCGGTGATGCCTGGCGCGGGGGCCTCTTCAATAACCTTTTGATGTCGGCGTTGCATGGAGCAGTCGCGTTCAGCCAGATGAATGGCGTTACCATGTTCGTCGGACAGTACCTGGATTTCGATATGGCGCGGGTTGCCGAGGAATTTTTCCATGTACACCACATCGTTGTTGAAGGCGGCGGCGGCTTCGGCCTTGGTCAATGAGATGGCGTTGAGCAGGGCGGCTTCAGCATGTACTACGCGCATGCCGCGTCCGCCGCCGCCACCGGCTGCCTTGATGATGATCGGGTAACCGATTTTGCGTGCGGTTTTGATATTGGATTCATCATTATCGCCGAGCGGGCCATCGGAGCCGGGTACAGTAGGAACCCCGGCTGCTTTCATGGCTTTGATGGCGGCGACCTTATCGCCCATCATGCGGATAGTTTCGGGTTTGGGGCCGATGAAAATAAAGCCGCTTTCCATTACCCGTTCAGCAAAGTCGGCATTTTCAGAGAGAAAGCCGTAGCCGGGATGAATGCCCACCGTGTCGGTTACTTCGGCTGCGCTAATGACGGCGGGCACATTCAGGTAACTATCGAGCGAGGAAGCCGGACCGATACAGACTGACTCATCAGCCAGGCGTACATGTTTGAGATCACGGTCGGCATCGGAATGCACGGCAACGGTTTTTATATCCAGTTCGCGGCAGGCGCGCAGTATGCGCAGGGCGATTTCTCCGCGGTTGGCAATCAGAATTTTATCAAGCATTAGGTTTGATCTTGTTATGTTTCATTAATACACAGGTGCAGACTAACCCGCACCAGCCTGTATCCCCCCGAATGAGGGGGACGCGCGACGTGGTTCGTTTATTCAATCACAAACAGGGGCTGGTCGTATTCCACGGGTTGTCCGTTTTCAACCAGAATGGCCTTGATTACACCGGCTTTGTCGGACTCGATCTGATTGAGCAATTTCATTGCCTCGATGATGCACAGCGTGTCGCCGACCTTGACCGACTGGCCGACTTCGACAAAAGCCGAAGCGCCTGGTGAGGGGGCGCGGTAGAATGCGCCGACCATAGGCGATTTCACCACATGACCTTCGATAACTTCATCGCCGCTGTCCGCCGCAGGTGCTGCGGGTTCCGGCGCGGCAACGGGCGCGGGCGCGATGGCGGCAGGCGCAACAGGCGCGGCTGCAACGGGCGCATGTTGAGAATAGCGGCTGATGCGCACCGATTCCTCGCCTTCCTGGATTTCAATTTCGGCAATGCCGGATTCTTCCAGTAGCTCAATTAGTTTTTTAACTTTTCGAATATCCATTAAACGTACCTGTGTGCGTTAATAATTGGGGATTACTGCAGATTTTTAATTGCGGCCTGCAGTGCAAGTGTGTAGCCATATGCGCCCAGCCCACTGATGACGCCCTCGGCCAGATCCGAAAAATAGGAGTGCTGGCGGAAGGGTTCGCGGGCATGGACGTTGGATAAATGTATTTCAATAAACGGTATTTCGGCAGCGGCCAGCGCATCACGCAGGGCGACGCTGGTATGGGTAAAAGCCGCTGGGTTGATAATGATATAAGCAACATGATCGCGTTGCGCCTGATGCACCGCTTCGACCAGTTCATGTTCGGCGTTGCTCTGCAGGCAGTGCAGCTGGTGACCGGCGGCTTTGGCCTGTTTTTCAAGATCGATATTAATTTGTTCCAGCGTTTTGGCGCCATAGTGTTCCGGCTCCCGACTGCCAAGCAGGTTGAGGTTGGGGCCATGAAGGAGCAGTAGATTTGCCACGCTGATTATCCTGCGATTCGGTTACTTAATTAATGGAATCAGAGCCAGTTTTAGCTTAATTGTTTATTCAAAGGCGTGAATCATTAAGAAATTGACTCTAACCCCATATTTAAGCGAGTTTAGCCGATGATTCGCGACATTTCGCCGCAAAATCACAAAAATCCGGGCAATTGTGCATCATGCGCAAGACTTTGTCCAGAACTACGTGATTTCACGGTCATTCAGCGAAGATAGTGACATTTTACCGGAATCCGGTGGTAAAAACGGGACGGACGTCAAGGAACAGAGTGGGGAGGCAGATTACCGGGGGCGAAATACAAATCGGTTTGCCTCGTTCCTCGTAACTGGTCCCTCGTCCCTTGAATCAGAGCAGTGGCTTAATCAGCGCTTCCGCTTCCTCATAGCTTAATTCCTGACGGCGAGTATTCACAATCCGGCCCTCCCGATCGATGAAGACGGTGAAGGGCAGGACGCCGAGCCGGTTGCCATAGGCGGTGGTGATTTCGAGGCCCGTCTCTTCCCCCAGTAAAATGGGGTAGTTGACATCCATAGGATCGATAAAGTCCTGAACACTCTGGGGATCGTCGATGGCGATGCCGAGAATGACAAAGCCCTGATCCCGGTAATTTTCGTACAGGCGGATGAACGCAGGTATTTCCCGACGGCAGGGTGGGCACCAGGTGGCCCAGAAATTGACCATAATGACCTGGCCGTTCCAGTTGTCGATGGATTGCAGTTCTCCGTCCAGATCCGGCAGGCTAAAGTCAGGGCGGTGTGGGCGTTGTGCCTGATTGTCGTCAGTGACAACGGTGTTACTGATCTCACTGCGGTCGGAGAAAAGGTGGTTGGCGTAAAATCCGCCCGCGACACTGGCCAGTATGATCAGGACAAGGAATAAAAGTTGTGCCGGTTTCATCTTAGCTGCCGCCTGCCGGTGAGATTTTTTTTACATGGGCGAGGAATCTGGCCGCATTCATACTGCCGACGATGCGTCGTGCGCGTAGTTCCTTGCCATCCAGGTCGAAAAACAGAATGGCCGGCGGTAGAATGACCCGAGCGCGTTTCATCAGCGCCTTGTCATCGTCATCCATGGCGGTGACATCCGCCTTTAGCAGAACGAAGTTGCTCAGCGCCGCCTGCACGGCCGGGTCGGGGAAGACATACTCCTCGTATTCCTTGCAGTAGAGGCACCAGTCGGCATAAAAATCGAGCATTACGGGTTTGCCATTTGCACGGGCGCTTGCCAGCTCACGTTCCAGATCGGCTGCGGTCTTGATGCGTATAAAGGGCAGATGCGCAGTAGTCGTCGAACCCGCTATTGCAGTTCCCGAGGCAGAGGGATGTCCAGCCACCAGCTCAGAACCGTGCAGGGGATGGGTGACATCTTTTGCGCCAGTGAGACCGCCGAGCATGACAATCGCGCCGTAGAGCAATAGCACCACGCCCAGCCCTTTCCATAGCGTGCGCCAGCCGCTGCCATCGGCTGGCAGGGGTTCCAGCGCCCGCATATAAATGGCGGAGACAATAAACAGCGTAGCCCACAACATCATGGTCAGGGTCGGTGAGAACAGGCTCGGCATGCGCTCCAGCATGAGAATGGCGATGGCAAGCAGTACGACCCCGGCCACGGCCTTAACCGTATTCATCCAGCCGCCGGCTTTGGGCAGCAGCTTGCCGCCGCTGGCGCCGACGACCAGCAGGGGTAGCCCCATGCCGACGCCGAGGCTGAACAGGGCAATGAAGCCTTTTAACATATCTTCGCTGGCGGCGGCATAGGTCAGGGCGGCGATCAGAATGGGACCGCCGCAGGGGCCGATGATCAGGGCTGAGAGGATGCCCATGATGGCCACGCCAGTAAGACTGCCGCCTTTCTGCTGGTTGCTGACCATGTTGAGCTTGCTCTGGATAAAGCTGGGGATCTGAATGTTGTAGAAGCCAAACATGGCGAAAGCCAGTGCTATGAACAGCAGCGCGAAGGGAACCAGCACCCAGGGACTCTGGAAGTGCGCCTGAATCCCTGCGCCCTCGCCAACCACCGCTGTGATAGCGCCGATGACGCCAAAGGTGAGCGCCATGGCGCCGACATAGATCAGGGAAAGACCAAAGCCTTTGGCGGCCGAGGTTTTCTCACCCTGACCGATGATGATACTGGAGAGGATGGGAATCATTGGGTACATGCAGGCGGTGAAGGCCAGCATCAGGCCAAAACCCAGCGCGGTAAGGATGACGGTGAACAGACTGCCTTTGCTCAGGTTCTGGGTGAACTCATCTACGTCGCTAAGTGGTTGCGTCTCCCCGGGTTGCTGGTTGACTGTAGCCGCCGGGGTCTGGCTGGCGAGCTGACTGGTAGTGGGCAGTTTGAAGGCGATGTCTTTTCTAATAGGGGGATAACAGATGCCAATTAATTCGGCGCAGCCCTGATACTCAACATGCAGGGTAATATTGGTGGCGGCTTTGCTTGAGCGCAGCAGCGGGATGCGTACTTCGACCTGGTCATGGAAGACCTGGATCTGACCGAAGAATTCATCCTGCTTGAGTTCGCCTTCTGGCAGCCGTATCTGCCCGAGACGGATATTGTTGCCCTGCTTGAGTTTGAACTTGATCTTGTCGCGATACATATAGTGATCGGGAGCAATATTCCAGCGGGCAATAAGGGTATTGGGATCGGCCAGCTCGGTGGATAATTCAAACGCCACGTCAGGAGGGAGTATCTCATCGTCACCGCCGCCGAGATCCCCGCCAAGGCCCAGGCCACCGTCGAATGCGCCCAGCGATTGCAGTGGTGGGGCGCCGGATTGCAGTTTTGTTGCTGCAGCTGCCGGTAGCGTCAGGGTGATCTTCTGTACGTGGGGGGGATAGCAGACGCCGATGTCGGCGCAGCCCTGAGATTTGGCGACCAGGGTGAATTCACGAATATCGGCCTGCTTACGGATAATCGGGATCTGCGCCATCACCTTATGACGATGGACTTCCATCTCACCGAAGAATTCATCCTGCTTGATTTTACCTTTTGGGAGTTTGGGTTTACCCAGACGGATACCGGGTGTATCGGAACTGAAACGGATTTTATTGCCATAGAGATAATAGCCGTCGGCTACCTGCCAGCCGGCTTCGACAGTATTGGCATCCAGCACACGGGCGCTGAAAGCATAGGCTTCATCGGGGGGGAGCAGGGCTTCTTCGGCATGGAGGAGGGGGCTAACAAGGCTGACGGCGGTTAGCCAGCAGATAATCCAGATGTTTTTTTTCATTCTTCAGGTTCCAGTGAGCTATCTATCCAGCGCAGGTAATCCGCCAGGCCAGTCTCCAGAGAGACCGCGACAATTTCAGGAAGTTCATAAGGGTGCAATTCGGTAATTGTGCCCTGCAGGGCTTGAAATTGCGCTTTGTGGGTCTTAATGAGTAACAAGACCTCCCAATCGCGCTCTATATTCCCTTTCCAGCGATAAATTGATCGTATTTTGGGTATGATGTTTACGCAGGCAGCCAGTTGTCGGCTGACCAGCGTTTCTGCAATGTGTTCAGCCACGCCCTCGTCAGGGCAGGTGCTGAGGACCATTAAATAGGGTAAATCGGACATGGCGGAAAGATAGCAGCATACAAGACCCTATAGCAAAGGTCATGTTTGCGCTGGCTGCCGCCTGTTCAGAAAATACATATGCCAATATTTCGAATACTATTTCTGCTGTTCCTGTGTATTCCTTTAATCGAGATCTATCTGCTCATCCAGGTCGGTGAGATCATAGGCGCCCTGCCGACTATTTTTATGGTGGTGTTTACCGCCGTGCTCGGTGTCGCCCTGCTGCGCTGGCAGGGGCTGGCGACGCTGACCCGGATGCAGACCGCCATGGCGCGCGGCGAGTTACCCGCCGTAACCATGATTGAAGGTGTGTTTTTGCTGGTGGCGGGCGCGCTATTGCTGACGCCGGGGTTCTTCACCGACGCCATCGGTTTCGCCCTGCTGATTCCGCCTCTACGCCAGTCGCTGGCGCAGAGCCTGCTGCTGCGAGGGATGTTTCAGGCAGGTGGCGGTTTTTCCGGCGGAAGCACCTATGAGGGCCAGGCCGAGAAGACAAAGGGGCCGAAGATCATCGAAGGGGAATACCAGCGCCGCGATGATTGACAAGGTTTAACCGCAAAGGACGCTGAGTTTTAGAGTCCCCATCTATTAGCCGGCAGAGCATTCACCCAAATAATCCCTGGCGTACCTGGCGTCCTGGCGTCCTGGCGCTTCAAATTGTTGCTTCGACTAATGCCCCTTCTAAGGAAACTCTGATTAATTACATTATGGTCATTCCGGCGCGCCCGAACAAAGTGACAAAGTGCCCTTGGGGTGAATGCCGGAATCCAGTAAGTACTTGATGTGTAATATATGGATTCCGGATCTCCGCTTCGCTACGTCCGGAATGACGAATTAATCAGAGCTTCCTTAATTTATTCCTTTGCGACCTTTGCGGTGAATAAACGGGGTTAATAATTAAGAAATCTGTAGATTTTTTGTGTGAATCCACAGATTTTCCTGTAGTTCCAATTTTTTTTAGTTTTCGTCTTGAAATCCCTCACCACTGTCTCCATTTGGTAAACAGACCTGTTGCCTGCTGTTTGTTTGGTCTAAGACCGGGGCTCGCCCTTGACAGAGGATGATTGCTCGTTATTATTAGCACTCTCAGTAAGAGAGTGCTAAAAATGGTCGAAGAGCCATTTGAGAGCAGACTCAAACCCACTTTTTTCAAAAAACCATTATTGGATTTTTTACCAGGAGAGTTAAAGAATGAAAGTTCGTCCATTGCATGATCGTGTAATTGTCCGCCGCACCGAGGAAGAAACCACTTCCGCCGGTGGAATTGTGATACCGGATTCCGCGACTGAAAAACCTTCACAGGGTGAAGTCATTGCCGTTGGCAACGGCAAGATTACCGACAGTGGCGATGTTGTGCCTCTGGATGTTAAAACAGGCGACAAAGTGCTGTTTGGCAAATATTCCGGTAATGAAGTCAAGGTTGATGGCGAAGAGCTGCTAGTGATGCGTGAAGACGACATCATGGCCGTCATCGAAGGCTAAATTTTCCCTAAATTTCAGAATTCAAGAAACACAGAGGTAATAACACATGTCAGCAAAAGAAGTTAAATTCAGTGATGAAGCCCGTCAGCAGATGCTGGCCGGCGTCAATATTCTCGCCAATGCCGTGAAGGTCACCCTTGGCCCCAAAGGCCGCAACGTGGTGCTGGACAAGAGCTTTGGCGCACCCACCATCACCAAAGACGGCGTTTCCGTGGCCAAGGAAATCGAGCTGGATAACAAATTCGAGAACATGGGCGCACAGATGGTCAAGGAAGTCTCTTCGCAGACCTCCGATGTTGCCGGTGACGGCACCACGACTGCAACCGTACTGGCGCAGTCGCTGCTGGTTGAGGGCATGAAGGCCGTCGCTGCAGGTATGAATCCGATGGATCTCAAGCGTGGTATCGACAAGGCGGTTCTTGCCGGTGTCAGCGCGCTGGAAAAACTGTCCAAGCCCTGTGCAGATGACAAGGCCATCGCCCAGGTGGGCACCATTTCCGCCAACTCCGATGACGAGATTGGTAACATCATCGCCGAAGCCATGGGCAAGGTTGGCAAAGAAGGCGTGATTACTGTCGAAGAAGGTTCTGGTTTCACCAACGAACTGGACGTCGTAGAAGGCATGCAGTTCGATCGTGGTTACCTGTCCCCCTACTTCGTTAACAATCAGCAGGGCATGACGGCCGATCTGGATGAGCCTTATATTCTGCTGTTCGACAAAAAAATCTCCAACATCCGTGACCTGCTCCCGGTACTGGAAGCCGTGGCCAAATCCGGCAAGCCGCTGATGATTATTGCCGAAGATGTTGATGGCGAAGCGCTGGCGACGCTGGTGATTAACAACATGCGTGGCATTGTCAAGGTTGCCGCCGTGAAAGCGCCGGGCTTCGGTGATCGTCGCAAGGCCATGCTGGAAGATGTCGCCATTCTCACTGGCGGCACCGTGATTTCCGAAGAAGTCGGTCTGTCACTGGAAAAAGCCACCCTCAACGAGCTGGGTACGGCAAAGAAAATCACCATCACCAAGGAAGAGTCCACTATCATTGATGGCGCCGGCAAACCGGCTGATATCGAAGCGCGTGTGAACCAGATCCGTGCGCAGATTGAAGAATCGTCTTCTGACTATGATCGTGAAAAACTGCAGGAACGTGTGGCCAAACTGGCCGGTGGTGTTGCTGTGATCAAGGTCGGTGCGGCAACCGAAGTTGAAATGAAAGAGAAAAAAGCCCGCGTCGAAGATGCCCTGCATGCAACTCGTGCCGCGGTGGAAGAAGGCATCGTTCCCGGCGGTGGCGTCGCCCTGATTCGTGTTCAGGACGCCATGAGCAAAGTTGAGGCCGCCAATCATGATCAGGAAATCGGTGTCAAACTGGCCTGCCGCGCGATCGAAGAGCCGCTGCGTCAGATCGTCAGCAATGCTGGTGACGAAGCCTCGGTTGTAGTCAACAAGGTAAAAGAAGGCAAGGGTAACTTCGGTTACAACGCCGCGACTGCCGAGTATGGCGACATGATCGAAATGGGCATCCTGGATCCGACCAAGGTGACGCGCACTGCGCTGCAGAACGCGTCCTCGGTGGCCGGTCTGATGATCACCACAGAAGCCATGGTCGCCGATGCGCCAGCCGATGACGTCGGCGCTGCTGCCGGTGGCATGCCTGATATGGGCGGCATGGGCGGAATGGGTGGTATGGGCGGCATGATGTAATGCCGGTCAATTGACCAGCTGTTTTCGACCAGCGTCGAAAAACGAAAAGCCCCGTCAGCAATGGCGGGGCTTTTTTGTTTTATGAGAAATAAAACCCAACGCAAAGACGCAGAGGCGCAAAGTTCGCAAAGAACTTCAAGAAAAAAGCTCTGATTAATTACAACTTTGTCATTCCGGCGAATGCCGGAATCCAGCAAGTACTTGATGCGTAACACGTGGATTCCGGATCTCCGCTTCGCTACGTCCGGAATGACGAATTAATCAGAGTTTCCCCAACGCAAGGACGCAGAGGCGCAAAGTTCGCAAAGAACTTCAAGAAAAAAGCTCTGATTAATTACAACTTTGTCATTCCGGCGAATGCCGGAATCCAGCAAGTACTTGATGCGTAACACGTGGATTCCGGATCTCCGCTTCGCTACGTCCGGAATGACGAATTAATCAGAGTTTCCCCAACGCAAGGACGCAGAGGCGCAAAGTTCGCAAAGAACTTCAGGAAAAATAACCGTGTCCAAATAGATAACTTTGCGACCTTTGCGCCTTTGCGTTAAAGATTTTCACCTTTGTTTTACGGTATGCTGTTTCGATACAGAAAAATACGGACGAAGACATGAAAGCTATGATCCTGGCCGCTGGTCGCGGTGAGCGCATGCGGCCGTTGACCGACACTACCCCCAAGCCCCTGCTTGAAGCAGGCGGCAGGCCGTTGATTGCCTGGCATCTTGAGGCGCTGGCGCAGGCGGGCATCGAGGAGGTTGTGATCAACCACGCCTGGCTGGGTGAGCAGATCGAGGCGACGCTGGGTGACGGCCGTGCTTATGGTATTCAGATTCACTATTCACCTGAGAAGCCGGAAGCACTGGAAACGGCTGGCGGCATTGTTCAGGCCCTGCCACTGTTAGGTGAGGATCCTTTTCTGGTCGTCAATGGCGACATCTGGTGTGACTATCCGATTGCCAATCTTGTCGCGCAATCGTTAAGCCCTCAATTTCAGGCACACCTGGTTATGGTGGACAATCCAGCGCAACATCCTGATGGTGACTTTGTCTTGAACGGGCGTCTGCTGGGTGCCGATGGAGAGCCGCGCCTGACCTTCAGTGGCATCGGGTTGTATTCACCTTCTCTCTTTAGCGGCCTTGCGCAGGGAAAACGACCGCTTGCACCGCTTCTGAAAACGGCGATGAAGGAAAAAAAGATCAGTGGCGAGCATTATTCGGGAGCGTGGTTTGATATTGGCACGCCTGCGCGTTTGCAACAGCTGGATGCGTTGCTATGTAAGTGCGGCTTCAGCCGCACCTGATAATTGATGTCTCGTCTGCCTGCAGCGGGGAGATTCGTTTTCCTGAAATTAAAATCAGGAGTTGAAATGTTGCGCAGGGCCACCATCAATTCAGAATAATACAGACAACTCCGTTGAACAGGATCAGGCATGGAATATAAAGACTATTACGAGATTATGGGCGTGGACAAGGATGCCACCCAGGATCAGATCAAACGCGCCTACCGCAAGCTGGCGCGCAAGTATCACCCTGATGTAAGCAAGGAACGGGATGCGGAGCAGAAGTTCAAGGAAGTGGGCGAAGCCTACGAGGTGCTCAAGGATCCGGAAAAACGTGCCGCCTATGATCAGCTGGGGGCCAACTGGCAGGCGGGTCAGGATTTCCGGCCGCCACCGGACTGGGATGCCGGTTTTGAGTTTAGCGGCGGCGGTTATACGCAGGGTGATTCAGCGGCCTTCAGTGACTTTTTTGAATCCCTGTTCGGTCAGCGTGGTTTCCGCAGTGCGGGCATGGGCGCAGGCAGTGGAGGTGGTTTCCAGATGCGTGGCGAGGATCACCACGCCAAAATTCTGATCGATCTCGAAGACGCCTATAAGGGCATGACGCGGACGATTACGCTGCGCGTTCCGGAAGTGGATGCGCAGGGGCATGTCCGCACCCGCGAGCGAACCCTGAACGTGCGGATTCCCAAAGGTGTGCGTCAGGGACAACAGATCCGCCTGGCGGGTCAGGGCGCGCCGGGGATGGGCTCCGGTGCGCAGGGCGATCTCTATCTTGAGGTTGAATTCAATCCGCATTCGTTTTATCGGGTGGAAGGTCGGGATGTTTTTCTTGATCTGCCGGTTGCGCCCTGGGAAGCGGCGCTGGGCGCTAAAGTTAAGGCGCCGACGCCGGATGGCGCCGTGGATCTGAGTATTCCGCCGGATTCGAAGGCCGGGCGTAAATTGCGCCTCAAGGGGCGAGGCATTCCGGGCAGGACGCCGGGCGATCTTTATGTGCTGTTGCAGATAGCGCTGCCGCCGGCCAATACGGAAAAAGCGAAGGCCCTGTATACGAAAATGCAGCAGGAACTGGCATTTAATCCACGCGCCGGACTGGGGGTATAAGCCATGAGTGAGAAAGTACTGACGGGGCTGATCGTGAATGAAGACATGACGCTGACGCTGGCGGAGCTCAGTCGCGCCTGCTGTGTACATGCCGAGTGGATTGTGGCGCTGGTGGATGAAGGTATTCTGGAACCCGAGGGTGATGTGCGCACAGGCTGGCATTTTTCGGGGCCCAGCCTGCGCCGGGCGCGCATGGCCGTGCATTTGCAACAGGACCTGGGGGTTAATCTGGCCGGGGCGGCGCTGGCGCTGGATCTGATGGAGGAACTGGAATCCCTGCGTCGCCGGGTGCAGCTTCTGGATCGGGAGATCTGAGTGGACAGGGAAACAGGTTGATGAACTCACTGATCTGGTATCGCCATGCGTTTACCAATCGTATCCAGTCGCTGTTGCTGTTGCTGGCAATGGGTGGGTTTCTGGCCCTGCTGGGGGCGATCCTCTGGGGTGAGGGCGGGGTAATCGGTCTGTTATTTGTGGGCCTGATGCTGGTGTTGTTCAATCCGGTGATTGCACCCCAGCTGATTATGCGCATGTACCGCGCGCGTCCGCTGAGCCGGGTTGAAGCGCCCGCCCTGCACGGCGCGCTTGAGCAACTGGCGCAGCGCGCCGGACTGCCGCAGACGCCGGTGCTGTATTACATTCCCAGCCGTATGGTGAATGCTTTCGCCGTGGGTACGCGCCGTCAATCGGCGATTGCAGTGACCGATGGTTTGCTGCGTATTCTGGAGATGCGCGAGACCATCGGTGTGCTGGCGCACGAGATTAGCCATATCCATAACAATGACATGTGGGTGATGGGTATTGCCGACATGTTTAGCCGTCTGACCAGCATGTTGTCCCTGTTTGGTCAGTTATTATTGCTGCTCAACCTGCCGCTGATTCTTTTTTCTGCGCTTAGCATCAACTGGACAGCCATCCTGATCCTGATTTTCGCCCCCAGCCTGAGCACATTGGCGCAACTGGGCCTGTCGCGCACCCGGGAATATGATGCCGATCTTAATGCCGCACGCCTGACCGGTGATCCGGAAGGGCTGGCGCGGGCGCTGGTGAAAATCGAGCGCCAGCAGAGTTCTTTTATGGAGCGTATTTTTTTACCCGGACGCCGTATTCCAGATCCTTCCCTGCTGCGCACCCATCCGCCAACCGAAGAACGGGTGCGTCGCTTGATGGAACTGCGTCGTGATGGTTCGGTTGCAGGCGTGAATTTGCCGGTCAGTGGTTTTATGCCCGATGCCTTTGTCGATAATCCAGCGCCGCGAGCGCCACGCTGGCATATCAATGGCTTGTGGCATTGATGTGCGTTTCTGTGTCGGCATGGGTTGGCGCCTGTTCATAAACATGGATTATTAACGCAGAGAACGCGGAGGCGCGGAGACGCAAAGATTTATCAGGTAATCTGTTTATTCGTTATTTTGGGCAAGCCGAAGCTGGCAGATTAACGGCCTCTGGCATTGAGCAGGCTAAATAGGCGTTCCAAATACCAGATCACTTGTGACTTTCCACGTTCGTGGTGAGCTCTTCGGCTTCGCTCAGGAGAGCCTTGTCGAACCATGAGCGTGGAAATAATACTGTGAATAGAGTGCTTAATCTGCTTGTCCTTCGACAGGCTCAGGACGAACGGTAATACCTAACGGTAATACCTAAAGTGTACTGGTATTTGGAACAGCTATTTAGAGTAGGTTGGGCTGAATGGTGTTTATGAAGCCCAACAGCCCGTCCTGATATTTTGTTGGGCTTCATTTTATTCAGCCCAACCTACAACTTCAGTTGTAGCGTTCACCTTCATGCGTCGGGCATTTTCTGACGCAGTTCTTCGCGATCAAACCACCAGTCTTCACCGACCATGATGTTGAGCATCATTGACAGGCGAGGCAGAAATACCTCAGGGTCACGCAATTCCAGTTTGTCGATCCAGATTTCCAGTTGTTCCTGCGAGTTGACATTACTGTGCCGGTGAGCGACCTGGCCGAGCAGGTTGCGGGCGAGGAAGCTGAGGCTTTCGTGCCCATCATCTTCGGCGCGTAGATCCGTGATGTAGCAGGCGGCCATGGCGGCCACGCCTGCGCCATCGGAGTCGTTCGGGGTTTCATCGACAATGTGGGTAAGCATGGCGACGCTGGTGTCGGCAAGAATCGGAAAGCTAACAGCCAGCCAGACACCCTGACCAAGGGCGGAAATAGAGGCCGGTTGATCCGCCTGATAAAGCACGTTGCAGGCTTCCACCGCCTCCTGCCAGGCGTCCAGTTGCAGAAAAACAGTCAGCGCCGCACGCGCCAGTTTCCAGGCTTCATCGTTATGTTCCAGCGCCAGCTCTGTTTCGGCGATGTCCAGTATGATCCGGTTTTTATCCAGCTCGCCGGCGCTGGGCGGCAGTTCTTCCAGGTGCTGGCGAAACAGCGTTAACTGTTCTTCCAGGGTTTGGGGTGAAGGTTGTCCCAGGGTTTTGTCGATTTCGGTATTCATAAGCTCGTTTCTCTGGATTTAATTTCCCGCTGCCTGATTGATGGGTTTCACCCTTCATCCTTCAGGGTTCTACCCATCCTGCTCTCCTTTCATCCGTAGCAAAAAGCGGTAGGATGGCTAGAGCAAGGCGAAACCCATCGCCATGCTTGCAGCGGGGTGGTTTATTTAGTGTCAACGGCAGGGCGCTGGCCAGAGGAGAACAGCACCTCCACGTCCAGCCAGATGCCCTTGTCTGTTTTCAGTTCGGTAATTTTTTCAAGGTGCCGGCGCATAAAATCATCCTGCTTCTCAACCGGCAGCTGGTTAAAGACGGCGCGCAGGCCGCTGTTGAGGATAATGTCTCGCCAGCCCTGTTCATCATTTAAATGGTAGCCCAGTTGTTCCTGTAACAGCTGGATGTTGTCGAAGCCGGCCTGTTGCAGGATATTATGGCAGGCGTCTTCATTGTTTAGTCGCTGCCAGCCCGGGTCATCAACACTCACGCCAGCGGCTTCGATGTCTTCCATGAACACTTTCGCCTGCGGCTGGAAGGCGTTGGCGCTGAAGCTGGTGAAGAGCAGACGGCCGCCGGGTTTGAGTACGCGATGCCATTCTTTCAGGGCGGCGGACATATCTGGCAGGAAGAACAGGCCGAAGGAACAGATTACAGCATCAAAGTAGGCGCTTTTGAAATCCAGTTTAGTCGCATCCATGAGATGAAAATCGGCGTTGTTCAGACCGTTCATGCGCAGGTTGTGTTCGGCGCGATCGAGCATGTTTTCGGCCAGATCAATAGCCTGCACCCGCCCCTGCGGGCCAACCATTTGCGCAGCCGCGACCAGCGCCGCACCGGTGCCGGTGGCCACGTCCAGCACCTTTTGCCCGCGTTTGAGTTGCAGGTGCATGCTGATGCGATCGCCACAAAAGGGAAAGAAACGCAGGGATGGGTTATCGTAACCGGCGGCGACCTGATCAAAGACTTCGATAGTCTCGGCAATTTGTTGTTCGGCTTTATTCATGGAATCGGATTATACTGAATTATTTGCTCAGCGGCCTGTCGGATTCAGGGATCGTTGTGAGGCGGATAGAATAATCATCCTGTGATCTGACGGCTCCCCGGGTAAGCAGGTTTATCCCCCTTTATGGGCAGGGGATTTGTGCGCCTGAAGGCGCACCTACAGCAGGTCACCAGCCTGTGATGTCAACATAAATCGGAGAGAGAAACCATGCAGGATATGATGATGTCCGGAATACTGATGACAGCGATGAATATTATGTCGCTGCTTTTCATTTCGCTTATTGGAATTGTAGTACTGGTGATCGCCGTTGTTTTTGTGATCGATATCAGTCAGACGCGACATGCTATCCGGCGTAACTATCCAGTCATCGGCCGTTTTCGTTCTCTGTTTGAACATCTGGGTGAATTTTTCCGCCAGTATTTTTTCGCCATGGACAGGGAAGAGCTGCCCTTCAACCGGGCGTTGCGCACCTGGATTTATCGTGCCGCAAAAAACCTGAGTAATACCCGCGCCTTCGGTTCCACCCGTGATCTGAGTGAACCGGGCAGCGTGATTTTCGTCAACTGCACCTTTCCCAAACTGGAAGAAGATGCGGTCATGCCGCAGTCTCTTGTTATCGGTCCTGATTGCGAGCAGCCTTATGCAACGGATTCGCTGGTGAATATTTCCGGCATGAGTTATGGCGCCCTCTCGCATCCTGCTGTACTGGCGCTGTCGCGTGGGGCGCATGGCGCCGGCTGCTGGATGAATACCGGGGAAGGTGGTTTGTCACCCTGGCATCTGGAAGGCGGTGCGGATCTGGTGTTCCAGATTGGCACGGCAAAATATGGGGTGCGTGATCAGGCCGGGCAACTGGACGATGAGAAGTTGCGCGAGGTGGCGGCGCATCCACAGGTGCGTATGTTTGAAATCAAACTCAGTCAGGGCGCCAAACCAGGCAAGGGCGGCATGTTGCCTGCTGCCAAGGTTACGGAAGAAATTGCGCGGATTCGCGGTATTCCACCGTTTCAGGATTCCATTAGTCCCAACCGTCATCATGACATCAGTTCGGTAGAGGATCTCATGACTATGATCCAGCGCGTGCGCCGGATCACGGGCAAACCGGTGGGTTTCAAACTGGTGCTGGGCGGTTGCGGCCATCTTGATATGTTGTTTCAGCTGATTGTCAAACAGGGCATCGAATATGCGCCGGATTTCATTACCGTGGATGGCGCCGAGGGCGGCAGTGGCGCGGCGCCCATGCCGCTGATGGACAACGTCGGTATGCCCCTGCATGAAAGCCTGCCGATGCTGGTAGACAAGCTCAATCAATATGGCCTGCGTGAACGCATCAGGGTGATTGCTTCGGGCAAACTGGTGACGCCAGGCAGCGTGGCCTGGGCGCTGTGCGTGGGCGCGGATTTTGTCACCAGCGCGCGCGGTTTCCTGTTTGCACTGGGTTGCATCCAGGCGCTGCAGTGTAATCGCAACACCTGCCCAACTGGTATCACGACGCATAACCCGCGCCTGCAAAAAGGCTTGAACCCTGACGACAAGGCGGAGCGGGTGAAAAACTATGTGCACAATCTGTTGCATGAAGTGGGCCTGATTGCTCATTCCTGTGGTGTAGGTGAGCCACGAGAATTGCGCCGTCAGCATGCGCGCATTATCAGCAGTGAGGGGCCGTCGGTGCCGATGGATAAACTATACCCTGATGTAAAGCCGCCACTGGCTGATTGATGGCGGTGACCTGTGTCGGTGGTTATTTTTTCTGGCTGATGTGCTCGATGGCGAGACAGGCCTGCTGGCCAAAGTGGCGGAAGCCGGCAAAGGTATCGGCGCCAAGTGGCCGCTGGCTGGGCTGGCGATCAGCATAGAACAGGCCGATGGGGGTCTGCCTGATAACGATGGGAAAAATCAGAAAGGCATCGCTGGCCAGGGCGGTGCGTATTTCGCTGCTGATCTGATCGGCCTGTTCGTTGCTCTGACTGTTGCGTATCCACTGTGCCTGGGCCGTTTGAAAGGCTTCGCTGAACGGGTTTTTTTCTTTTACTGAAAAATGGAAACGCTGGATAAAGCTTTCATTGCCCTCGCCAATGGCGAATTTTCCATGCAACATGGTTTTATCCGGACTCAGGAGCGCGAACAGCACCCGATCCAGTCCCACGCCCCGGTGCAGGCCCTCGAGGATGAGTTCCAGAATAGTGTTGGCGGAAGGCTGGCTTTCCAGCGTACTGGTAAGATCCTGCAGGATGCTCAGTTGCAGAACAGGATCCGGTGAGGGATATTTTTCGATGCTCTGAGATTCAGTGCTTGCCGTCGCAGCTTCGCCGTCGGGCAGGGGCAGATAAGGAATGATTTCTGCTGCGCCATACTGCTGGGCAAACTCGGCTGCTTCGAGCACGTTGTTACGCAGCAGGTTGGTTGTCTTGTTTTTGTCCTGTTTCAGGTATTTGGCAATCTGCTGGATGGCCTGGATACCAGCCGGACTATTCCAGTGTCGGTTGATGCTGTCGGCAAGACGCTTGCTGAGCACAATGTCGCGGATACGCGGTGTTTCCAGGCCGGGATTGTTGATGGCGCTGTGCAGTAGATCGCATAGATGCCAGTCATGGGTCAGGCCGACGGTGAGTTGATCAAAGGTAAAGCCGAGTATTTCTTTTTCCGCCATGGCCGGTTTGAAACCGTGTTTGTCGATCAGCGCCTGGATCTGCAGGCCGCGATCTTCATCGACGCACCAGAAGGCCATTTCGCCGAGATGATAGAGCAGAGCGGCGATGAAGACTTCTTCCGGTGCATCGTCGCCACGTTTTTCCGCAAGCATGCGCGCCAGGGTAGCGCCGTGGAAGGAGCGCGCCATGAGTTTCAGTACATGCTTACGTGAGCGGCTTTTAAGGATGGCATCGATAACTGCAAGGGAGAGGCTGAGGTCGCGGATGAGATTGAAACCGATGTAAACAATCGCGCGGCTGACCGTGTTGATGGGGGTGCGCGATGGATTATAGATTACACTGTTGGAAATACGCAGGATGCGCGCCGTCAGGCTGGTGTCGCGAAGGATGATCTGCGCCAGTTGCGCAGTGGAAGTGTCGTCATCCCTGACACCATCAGCAATCGCCAATGCGGTGTATTTGAAAATAGGGATTTCGTGTTCGCTGATATGTTTGATCCAGTACTTCAGATCTTTAGCCATGATTGCCGGTCCTTGTGTGCGCTGAATCAAGTATAGACGGCGTAATGCCGTTGCAGAATGGCGCGGGTAAAATGGCTGCGCAAATAAAAGCCTCGTGGCAGAGTCCGGCTCGGCGCCCCATCGTCACCGCTGGTTTGGCAGAGCACTTTTGCATGCGCGGCTTTAGGACGAATCTGCAACACTTCACCATCGCGGGCGGAGATAGCCTCCAGCTGCCCAAGACAAATTCTGTCCATGTGTTCTTCCCAGTCCTGTTTCAGCTGAGTTTCCTGTTCGGCATCCGGACTCCAGAGCAGGGCGGCGCCGATCCGCCGTTGGGCAAAGGAAATACGGGTGTCTGCTTCCAGCGGCAACCAGAGTACGCGTTGCAGTTTCAGACGCACCCAGGAAGTTTCCCAGTGCAGATGCCGATTATCTTTTAATGGCACGGTACAGACATAGGTGGACTCCTTTGGCAGGCCGGCGGCATTCAGCGGCAGGGTCTTGAGCTCCACACCGATATGGGTGAAGTCCGGAAGCGGCCGCGCACCGGCGCTGGCGCCGAGGAACTGTTCCAGCAGTTGTCCACACCAGCCCTTGCCTGACTGTGCCGAGGCAGGCAGAGGCTTCTGTGCGATCGCCGCCAGCTGTCCCAGAGTCAGACCGGACAGACTCTGCGCCCGCGCCAGCAGTTCTGCTTCGCTTTTCGGCGGCGGGGCGGGGAAAGCAATGGAATCCGTTAGCATAATGAAAGATGAATTTTACCGCAGAGGACGCAGAGAAACTGAATTGTTTACAGGATCCTGCATTGGGCGACTTCCTGGCATACAGCTATGCCGGGTAAATGTGAGCTGATTTCTTCCATTATGTCACCATAGCGGTAAAAAAAGAGTTTTTATCATTAACTCTGCGTCCTCTGCGGTAAAATAATTTTCTATACCTCCTCGCGTTTCCAGTGGCCCGACTTGCCGCCCTTTTTTTCCAGCAGGCAGACGCCGCCCATGAGCATGCCTCGATCCATGGCCTTGCACATGTCGTAGATGGTCAGCAGGGCGACCTGGGTGGCGGTCAGGGCTTCCATTTCCACGCCGGTCTGGCCGCGGGTTTCCACCGTGCACTGGCAGTGGATGCGGTTTTCGGTTTCATCGATGCGGAACTCAAGATCCACATGGGTAAGCATTAGCGGGTGACACAGGGGAATGAGATCCGGCGTGCGCTTGGCGGCCATGATGCCGGCGATGCGGGCGATGCCCAGCACGTCGCCTTTTTTGTGGTCGCCGATGCGCACTTTTTCGAGCGTAGCGGGCTGCATGCTGATCCAGCCGGTGGTGACGGCCACCCGTTGAGTGCTGTCTTTGCTGCCGACATCGACCATGTGCGCCTTGCCGTCCTGATTGAAGTGAGTAAAGTCAGTCATTGTCCTGTCTTTTTTGTTAGGGAAACTCTGATTAATTCCGTTCGCCCTGAGCTTGTCGAAGGGTATTGTTTTTAACATGCTGATTTTATTACGTTTGGTGTTCATGGTTCGACAGGCTCACCACGAACGGTGGAATTAATCAGAGTTTCCTTAGTCTGTTTGGGCCGTTTGCGGGAATCATGATAGGCTTGCAGGCCCCGTTTGAGCAAATCCAAATCGAGTATTTATGACTATATCCATCAAGTTTTTTGCGAGTCTGCGCGAACAGCTGGGACGTGAGGACTGCGAGCTGGAGGCGGATTCAGTTCAGACCGTGGCCGAGGCCTGGGCGCGGGCAACGGATAATGCTGCCATGCCGGGCAATACCCTGATGGCGCTGAATATGGAATATGTGGACGCCGATACGCCGGTGTCAGATGGCGATGAAGTCGCCTTTTTTCCGTCGGTGACGGGCGGTTAGAGATGAAAGTCGAAATTCTCGAAACCGATTTTGAGCCCTTTGCCGAAGTCAGCCGCTATCAGAACGCCATGCAGGCGGCTGGATCGGCTGCTGGCAAGTTTGGCGCGGCTGCGGTGTTTGTCGGCAGCATGCGGGATTTTAATGAAGGCGATACGGTGGAACAGATGTGGCTGGAACACTACCCGGGAATGACGGAAAAGTATCTGCAGAAAATCAGTCGGGAAGCCATCGAACGCTGGGATTTGCTCGACAGTCTGATTCTTCACCGTGTTGGCCAGATTCACCCGGCTGATGCTATCGTGCTGGTGGCGGTCTGGTCCGCCCATCGGGCAGCGGCATTCGAGGCCAGCCGCTGGTTAATGGAAGAACTCAAGTCGCGCGCGCCGTTCTGGAAAAAAGAAGCCCTGGCCGAAGGTGAACGCTGGGTGGAAAAAAACACCTCGGGCTGAAATTTTTCAACGCAAAGACGCGAAGACGCCAGGGACGCAAAGTTATCTGTTTTGGCATGGCTGTTTTTCTTGAAATTCTTTGCAATCTTTGCGCCATGGCGTCTTTGCGTTGGATTTTACACGGATTTTTCAATCATGGTGCGGGGTGACCGGTTTCCGGTTGATCAGCAGTTTTTCGTCGATAGGCACTTCCCGGATTTCAAATTCCATGCTTTCCAGATCGCCCATGACATAGGTGGGATCGGCGCCGACGCCGCCTACAGTGCCGGGATTGATGAACAGGGTCTGGCGCTGTTTCAGATTATCAATTTGATCGATTTCGGCCCGATGATCGTGGCCACAGCAGACCATGTCCCAGTCGCCGGTGACACCCATGGCGCGGGCGTAATGGGGATAATGCACGATAAAAATTCGTCGTCCGTGTAATTCAATACCGGCATCCTGACCGTGATAGTGGATCCGGTGTTCGGTATCCTGCGCCAGTTGCGCCATGCTGTAGAGATCGCCGGTGTTGTTGCCGTGGATTACATGCACCGGCAGGCCGAAGGGCCTGAAAATACGCAGGGTGGTGGGGGCGACCACGTCGCCACAGTGCAGCACGGCCTCGGCGCCGCGTTCACAGGCGTCCTTGATCGCGGCTGATAGCAGGTAACGGTTATCGTGACTGTCTGAAACAATACAAATTTTCATGAATGCAGCCTAGAAACAGGGTTTCTGTGGCGCGTTTTGATAGCGTGTGATGGAGGTCATGATTTCCTGGCGGGCTTCTTCTGCGTCAGCCCAGCCTTCCACCTTGACCCATTTGCCTTCTTCAAGATCCTTGTAATGGGCGAAGAAATGGGCGATTTGATCCAGCAGCAGTGGCGACATATCTTCAGGTTTTTCAGCATCCTTGTAGAGTTTGCACAGTTTTTCGTGTGGCACGGCCAGTAGCTTGGCGTCCTCTCCGGCCTCGTCTGTCATTTTCAGCATGCCGACGGCGCGGCAGCGGATAACCGAGCCGCTGATCAGGGGAATGGGTGTGACCACCAGTACATCCACCGGATCACCATCATCGGACAGGGTATGGGGGATGTAACCATAGTTGCAGGGATAGTGCATGGCGGTGTTCATGAAGCGGTCAACGAACATGGCGCCGGTTTCCTTGTCCACTTCATATTTGACCGGATCGCTGTGCGATGGAATTTCAATAATGACGTTGATGTCGTTGGGGACATCTAGCCCTGACGTTACTCGATCCAGATTCATACTGCGTCCTCTTTGGCTGGTGGGCGTAAAAAGCCGGGTATTCTAACAGCGATCACTGGAAAACAAAAATATTGATAGGCCCATTAAGCAAAAAAATGCATAGCAACAGGTTGATGTGAGTGCCGGACATGCAGGGCAGGAATTTTTGGGGCTAAATTCAGCTTATGGAGATTGACTTATAGCCAGGCAGGGATTAGTTTCAGCTTAAGCGAGTTCCGGACAGAATAGCGTTAGAGCGCAGGTAGAATCACACTTTTTTTAAAGTCCGGGGAAAGAAAACCGATACCTTTTTAGAATCAAATCAATTATGTCTGTATTTTGTCTGGATTGGCCAGTAGAACGTGGAAATGGTCTGACTGCTGGATAATGTGAAACCGGACAAACACCAGAACAGTATATGGAGCGGAGCAGAAAATGAGAATCGTATTAATTGGGGCACCGGGTGGCGGTAAGGGTACACAGGCAAAACTGCTGGTCGAAAAATATGGCATTCCGCAGATTTCAACCGGCGATCTCCTGAGGGAGGCGGTTGCGGCGGGGAGCGCGCTTGGGATACAGGCCAAAACGGCCATGGATGCCGGGCAACTGGTTTCCGATGACATCGTGCTGGGCATGATTCGCGAACGGCTGAGCAAGCCGGATACGAAAAAAGGTTTTATCCTGGATGGTTTCCCCCGCAATATCAGTCAGGCTGAAGCGCTGGATCGCCTGCTGGACGATCTGGGCAGCCCGATGCAGCTTGCGTTGCTGATCGACGTTGAATTCAATGTGCTCCTGCAGCGTCTGACCGGACGCCGCACCTGCCGTGACTGTGGTCAGATGTTCAATATCTACACTTCCCCGCCACGGATTGATGGTTGCTGTGACAAGTGCGGTGGTGAACTGCTGCACCGCGCCGATGACAATGAAGAAACCATCGCCAACCGTCTGAAAGTCTATGAAGCGCAGACAGCGCCGCTGGTGGATTATTATCGCCGCCAGGGGAAATTGCGTACAGTGCAGGGCACAGGGGAAATCGAGGATATTTTTGCCAATATCGAGCGCATCCTGGCCAGTCTGCCGAGTAAAGAAGCCGCGGCGAAATCCGCAGTAACGGCATCTGCAGCGGCTGAAGAAAAAACTGCGAA
>Ga0316207_10001965_pt1 | contig 22809 bp, 23 predicted proteins | sample 6weekpyrite_MG_FD_204943 | JGI IMG/M metagenome (GOLD analysis project Ga0316207, IMG submission 204943) | Microbial mat bacterial communities from mineral coupon in-situ incubated in ocean water Damariscotta River, Maine, United States -... | ecosystem: Environmental > Aquatic > Marine >...
CCTGCATCTGCTGAGCCTGTTTCATCAGATTACCTAAACCGCCTTTCATAAATCCCACCTCTTGTGTTACTTGTTAGGTCTAATAGTATCTTCCTGCACAACTGCAGAAAATGTTTCCTGTAACGCATTTACGACATCATCTTCGTGTATCGATATTACCGCACGTTTTTGCTGTTCTTCTTGCTTGCGCTGTTCACGCATCGCCGGAGTTTCCTCGGACGGGTTGTCAATCATGATATTGAGCCTAACTGCATCATCGAACAGCTTTGACAACGCATTCTGTATATTGCTTTCACGTTTCTTGTTAAGTAGATGTTTATGTGCAGGATCCAGTACTACCTGATAGGTATTATCCTGAAAGCTTTGCAGACTACAATTTTCAACCACCTGTCGCTCAAGCGCAGTCACGGTTAACGCTGCCGCAATATCATGCCAGGAATCTGTTTTTTTCATATTCGCCGATGTTGTCACGGGCAGTGCAGCTGGTGCAGTAGCTGGTTTAGCAACTTCCTCTACGACAGCTTCAGACTTTTTTACAGGGGAAGTTTTCTCCGGTGCTGGACTCGCAGCATTGGCATTCGCCGGGCGAAACGCAAGCATGCGCAATAACAGCATCTCAAAACCAATTTGCGGTGTTGGTGCGTATTCAATGTCACGACGTCCAAGCAAGGCAATCTGATAGAAGAGTTGTATATCTTCCTTAGTTACGTCATTTGCAAACTGCAGGATTCGCTCTCGATCACCTTCTTTGTTGTCAATAAGATCAGGTAAGGTCTGCGCACGGGCAATGCGATGTAACAGAGTAACCAGCTCACTTAACGCTGCAATAAAATCACAGCTACGCTCAGACATTTGCTGGACAACGTTCATCAGCGCTTCACCTTCCTGTTGCGCCAGCGCCTCGACAATTCCCATCAAAAATGTTTCTTCGATGACACCTAGCATTTCGCATACGGCAGCATCATCAAGTTCGCCTGCACTGAAGGCAATCGCCTGATCAAGTAGACTCAGTCCATCACGCATACTGCCATCTGCAGCACGAGCAATGCGCTTGATAGCAGCAGGTTCAGAGTTAATCTGCTCCTGTTGCAAAATATCTTCGAGGTGCTGATTAATGATGTCCTGGCTGAGTCGTTTGAGGTTGAACTGCAAACAGCGGGATAAAATAGTTATCGGAAGTTTCTGTGGCTCAGTCGTGGCGAGCAGGAATTTAACATGCGGAGGTGGTTCTTCCAGTGTTTTCAGCAGTGCATTGAAACTACTTTTGGAGAACATGTGTACCTCATCAATCAGGTACACTTTGTAGCGCCCACGTGTCGGCGCGTATTGCGTGTTATCAAGTAATTCGCGCGTATCATCAACACCAGTACGCGAAGCAGCATCGACTTCTATAAGGTCAACGTAATGTCCTGCATCGATTTCCTGACAGGTTGCGCATTCTCCACAGGGCTTGGCCGTGATGCCTGTTTCGCAATTGAGTGATTTGGCGAAAATACGCGCAATGGTGGTTTTACCGACACCGCGTGTTCCCGTAAACAAATAGGCATGGTGCAGACGTTCCTGCTCGAGCGCATTGACGAGCGCCTTCATGACATGTTCCTGCCCGGCCAGTTGCTCGAAGGTTTTGGGCCGCCATTTACGCGCGAGGACCTGATAACTCATAAGTAATTGTATTTTAAAGTATTATAAGCTTTATAATTGAAAGCCGGCAGCGTTTCCGGCGAACAGACAGTATACATCAATGCGATGTCTACAGCAGACAAATAAGGTGGCAACCTGCACCAGCAATCCCCCGGCACACATGTCAATTGCTGCCGCTGCTCCCTTCCAGGCCTGACGGGGTTCACAACCTGATGTTGCGAGGGTACCGATGCAGGTCACCATAACGTATCCTCGAGCATGTATCGACTCGAGGCGCGTCATAATGCCAGACGCGTCCTGACATAGCAACGCACTCACATTTCCATGCTATTTCATTGATTTAAAACAAGTTGGCAGGCAAGATACGCGCCATGCTGGATTCTCTGACACTTCTTCAGGCCGTCGTCGTCGGTCTCATCTTCATCTGGACTGGCTTTGTACGCAGCGGTCTGGGCTTTGGTGGTGCAGCGCTTGGACTACCGCTGATGTTGTTTGTCCATGATCAGCCACTTTTCTGGTTGCCCGTGATTGGCCTGCATTTACTGTTTTTCTCGAGCCTGACGCTGCGGACACGTATTGCGCATGTCGACTGGGCTTATCTGCGCCGGGCATTACTATATATTTTACCACCAACATTGGTAGGTGTATTTGGCCTGCTGACACTACCCAATCTGTGGTTGGTCATTTTCATTTACAGCGTGACATTGATTTACGCACTGCTATGGCTCCTCGATATTGATATTCAGAGCAAGCGTAGCTGGGTAGATAAGCTATTACTAATCGTTGGTGGTTATGTCGCTGGCACATCACTCACAGGGGCACCATTAATTGTTGCGGTGTTTGCACGGAATATCGCTCGGGAGCAGTTACGCAACACCTTGTTTGTTTTATGGTTCACACTGGTAACGATCAAACTGTCCACATTTGCAGCACTAGCGGTTGATTTACAGTTCGTAAGTGCCTTACTACTGCTGCCACTGGCAGCCATTGGCCATATTATCGGCCTGAAAACACATGAAAAAATTCTCGCGAATGATCGCTTATTCAAACGAGTTATTGGTGCTGTTCTAGTGTTAATCAGCGCGGCCGGACTGTTAACTATTTAGCCTGCTTTTGTTCCCTCACGCGCATTATCCACATCGCCAGGCGATGCCGTATCGCCTTCTGTGAGAGTTGATCGTTTTGCAAAGGCTGAATCAGCTTATCATGCACGAGTAGACGATAGACGAATTCCAGCTTATCTGTAGCGGAATCCGTGTCGTCAAATTTCGCGACGCCGCGTTTCTCGGCATAGGACATACCCACTCGTAATGCCTCTTTGACCAGTTCAGCCTCATTCTGAATTTTGCTCATAATATATCCTCAAAAAATGCGGCCCAGCAGGCATGATATCAGCATACAGCAAGCCTGCGAATCCCTCCCATCGTATCGCGAAAAATAGGGATATATACGTAGACATATACAGTAACTCACCTATATTTAGTGAGTTACTGGTTTGTGGCAAATAATTAATAAGAATCATTCTGCCTGTTAGTCACCAGACAATTCCTTTGCAATGACAAACTTGATAATGAGCAATCAAATGTATAGTTATTGGAAGCTAATTCTGTGTGCAGCCATACTTTGTCTGTCCGGCACTGCACAATCTACTAACAAACAGCTTGTCTTCAATGTGACTGGACAACCCCCTCTTAATAATGACTCCCAAAATGGTTTTATGGATGAGGTGGCACGAGAATCCCTCAATCGGATTGGTTACCAGTTATTAATTAACCGACAACCTGCTGAGAGAGGACTGCGCTCTGCGAATGAAGGCGTCATTGATGCCGAAATGTCCCGGGTAAAAGGTATCGATAAGGTCTATAAAAATCTGATTCGTGTTCCTGAAAAAATCATGGACTGGGAGTTTGTCGTATTTAGCGACAAAAAAACCAATCTTGATCAGGGGTGGCAGAATCTAGCAAAGAAAAATCTTGCCTTTATTACTGGCTGGAAAATCCTTGAAAATAATGTCCCTAAATCAGCATTTATCATGAAAACGCGAGATTCGAATCAATTGTTCCAACTCTTAAAACGAGCCCGCACTGAACATGTTATTTATGAACGCTGGGGTGGTAATAAACTTATACGCGAACTTAATTTAAACAATGTACGCATGGCCTCACCGCCACTTGCCGTGAAAGAGATGTATATTTACCTGCATAAGCGCCACCGTAAGGTAGTACCACTATTAAGCAACGCATTAAAACAAATGAAAACGGATGGAACCTATAGCGCTCTTGCACAAAAACATCTTGGAGCATTTCAGTAGCGCTCAATAATCACAATGAAAACAGCATTAGGGAAAATAAACAGCAAGCTAGCACGTCGTTTCAGTATTTACGTCATTCTTACCAGCACTATCATCACCATATTCACGTCAGCACTGCAAATCTATAATGAATATCAATCAGAAATATCTGAAGTCGATGTTCTACTTGCACAGATACAGGCCACACAGGTACCTGCCATCGCCGCCCGTGTGTGGGAAATTGACACGCAAGAGTTACAGACGACTCTTGATAACTTACAAAGTCTTGCAGAAATTAATTATCTTGCGGTGTACGAGAAACAAAAATTACTCGCGTCATCAGGTTTACAAACATCAGACAACACTTACCAGAAATTCTTCACACTAGAATTCAAACCTCCTGGCAGGCCAACAGTATTACTCGGTGAGATGACCGTAGAAATCACATTATCGCGTATATATTCGCAATTATACGAACAAGCCGCACTAATCATCGCTAGCAATGCTTTAAAAACGTTTATTGTCGCTGGTTTTATTCTGCTTATCTTCTATCGCCTGGTTGGCAGACATCTCATAGACATTGCAGAGTATGCTAAACAGCTTGAACTCTCGACGCTGACAGACAAGCTGACATTGCAGAGAGATAATGATGCCAATTCACAGAAGGGTGATGAGTTAGATGTCCTGAATTCAGCCCTTAATACCATGCAGTCGAACCTTGACGTCGCCGCAAAACAATTGCGCCTAAATGAAAAAGACCTGGCTATTACTTTACAGAGCATTGGGGACGCTGTTATCACAACTGATAAAACAGGGAAAATAAGCCGCATGAACCCTGTAGCCGAGCAAATGACTGCATGGCAGGCAAGTGAAGCCAGAGGTCGTTATCTACATGAAGTGTTGAACATCATTGATACTCAGAGTCGCGAAAGCCTGGAAAGCCCGGTTGATGCCGTGATCAAATCAGGTGAAACCATCAAACTAAGCAATCATACAACGCTGATTTCACGTACATATGATGAATTTCAAATTTCTGACACAGCAGCGCCTATTCGTGATGAACAGGGCGATATTGTTGGTATCGTACTTGTATTCAGCGACATCACAGAGCAATACCAATTACGTGAAATGGCCGCACAAAGTCGGCGAGACATGGAAGCAATACTCGACAATACCCCTGCAGTGGTATACGTCAAAAAAACCAATGGCGAATACAGTTATGTCAATAAGCGCTTTTGTGATTTATTCCATACCAGCCTCGAAGAGGTTGTTGGCAAAACTGACTATGACCTGTTCCCTGACGATTTCGCTGACAACTTCAGACAAAATGATAATGACGTCATCGCTGTTGGCCATCCACTTGAGTCAGAAGAACACGCAATGGTAGATGATGAACGGCGCACATATGTCTCGGTAAAATTCCCTTTAATGGGGGATTCTAAAGAGATCGTCGCAATTTGTGGAATATCAACAGACATCACTGAACGCAAGAAAATGGAACGAGAACATCGTCGCACACAAAAAATGGATGCCCTGGGTAAACTAACTGGCGGTATTGCCCATGACTACAATAATATGCTCGGTATTATTCTTGGTTATGCCGAATTAATTGATATGGAAAATAACGGTAATGATGAATTAAAGAACTACACAACTGAAATCATTCGTGCCGGAAAACGCGGTGTAAAAATGACAAAGCGTCTACTTAGCTTCTCTCGTCAACAGGCAACTGAGGCAAAAGAGCTACACCTGAATGCGTTGATTCATGATGAAGAACATATGCTTGCCAAGACGCTCACATCGCGGATTACGTTAAGTCTCGATTTGCAACAGGAACTCTGGACGGTTTGGCTTGATCATGCTGAATTTGAAGATGCACTAATTAACATGTGTATTAATGCCATGCATGCAATTAGCGGAACAGGTGAAATCCAGATACAAACGCGCAATGAACATATTGCTTCCATTGATGCAAAAACTCTGGGTATTCATGAAGGTGACTATGTCCTTCTGAGTATCACTGACTCAGGATGCGGTATAAGCGATGAAGTAAAAGAGAAAATATTTGACCCCTATTTCAGCACTAAAGGCGAACAGGGGACAGGGCTCGGTCTGAGTATGGTGTATGGCTTTATGGAACGCAGTAAAGGCACGATACAGATTTTTTCAGAACCAGGTCATGGTGCTCGTTTTTGTCTCTACTTCCCACGCTATGAGAGGAATAACCAGCAAACTGAATATGAAACACCCAGTGTTCATTCATCCAAACAACATGGCAATGAATCTATACTCGTTGTCGATGATGAAAAGGCATTACTGATACTCTGTAAAGAAATACTCACTATGCATGGCTACAATGTATTTACTTCACGCTCGCCAACAGAAGCTTTAACAATATTACAGGACCAACATATTGATCTATTGATCAGTGACGTCGTTATGCCTGAAGTAGATGGCTACGAGCTGGCCTCTACTGTTGTAAAAACACACCCAGACACCAAAATATTACTTGCTAGCGGTTATGCGGATATCGATAATGCCTTTCTTGTCGACAAAGCACTTAAAGACAATATTCTGCAAAAACCCTATCACTCCGACACGCTACTGAAGAAAGTCAGACAGCTACTTGATAGCTAAGCTTATAAATATATGCAGCAAAGCGCCCATAAGGGGACTATGAATAAGTAAGAAATCGGGATTACTCGACCTTCGGCCTCGCCCCTCAAGGGGGCCGCTCGCACACGTTGTGTGCTGCGCGTTCTGCGCAGCTTACGCTGCTTGTCGAACCAACTTAATAAATCGAGGCTTCGAATCTACTTTCAATAGAAATAAAAGAGCCACCATAAGGAGGCTCTTTAGTAATTGAGAAATCGGGATTACTCGACCTTCGGCCTCGCCCCTCAAGGGGGCCGCTCGCACACGTTGTGTGCTGCGCGTTCTGCGCAGCTTACGCTGCTTGTCGAACCAACTTAATAAATCGAGGCTTCGAATCTACTTTCAATAGAAATAAAAGAGCCCCCATAAGGGGGCTCTTTTATTTCTGGCGGAGAAGGAGGGATTCGAACCCTCGATACGGTATTACCGTATACACACTTTCCAGGCGTGCTCCTTCAACCACTCGGACACTTCTCCATAACCTGAACATATAAAAAATATAGTAATAATTATTTCTGGAACACGCCATGCGTGCTCGTTATTCGGTGACTACGTCACCTCACCCCTACGGGGCCGTCGTCGCTTACGCTCCAACGTTGTCTCGCGAACGACGTCCGCTCGACTCAACGTCAACACGGCTTCGTATTTAGGCGCGCAAGATTAACGTAAGTTATACATGTATGCAAATCAGCTATCAAGCTGATCCCAGCGCTCGTAGGCAGCACTGAGCTCTGCCGTAACCGTGTCAAGACGCGCCAGTTTTTCAGCTATTTCTTCTCTGCTTTTCTGATAAAAGTCTGCCTGTGAAGTCTGGCTTTGTAATGACTCCTCTTCTGCCTCCAGTGCTTCGATAGTATCCGGTAACGTATCAAGCTCACGTTGCTCTTTATATGACAGCTTTTTTCGTTGTGGCGCTTGTGGGGGCTCTTTGGTTTTTTTGTCCGCCTTGTCTAACTTTTTTTCGAGTTTATCAGTCGATACGAAATGCCCACCTTGTCTGAGCCAGTCTTCATAGCCACCTACATATTCCCTCACCAGGCCAGGCGCCTCAAATGCAATCGTACTGGTGACTACGTTATCAAGAAAATGACGATCATGACTGACCAGCAATAATGTGCCATCAAATTCGAGCAGTAATTCCTCAAGGAGTTCGAGTGTTTCCACATCGAGATCATTCGTCGGTTCATCGAGTACTAGCATGTTTGCAGGCTGTGTAAATAGTTTGGCAAGTAAAAGACGATTTCGCTCACCGCCAGAAAGCGTTTTTACGGGTGATTTAACCCTCTCAACCGGGAACAGGAAGTCGCGCAGATAACTTATCACATGTCGCTTATGCCCCCTGATATTTACAAACTCAGAACCTTCGTTAACATTATCCAGCACACTCTTATCTTCCTGCAGGATCGCACGCTGTTGGTCAAAGTAGGCAATGTCGAGTTTAGTTCCAAGACTAACCTTACCCTCATCGGGCTGAAGTTCACCAAGCAATATTTTTAATAAAGTTGATTTCCCTGAGCCATTTGGCCCAATAATGCCGACACGGTCACCACGCAAGATTTTCGTATTGAAGTCTGTCAGTATTGGTACGCCATCATACGATAACGATATATTTTCTAGTTCGGCGACTATTTTTCCAGAAGTATCACTTCCACTGAGTTGCATTGACACTCGGCCACCACGTTCACGCCGTTGTTGACGTTGCTCACGCAATTTCTGCAAAGCTCTAACACGACCTTCGTTACGAGTACGACGTGCCTTGATGCCCTTTCTTATCCAGGCCTCTTCTTCTGCCAGTTTTTTATCAAATTTGGCATGCTGTATGGCTTCAGCATCCAGTTGTTCTGTTTTCTTTTTTAAATAATGCTCAAAATCCCCCGGCCAGGAAGTCAGCGTTCCACGATCTAGCTCAAGGATACGAGTTGCCATATTTTTCAAAAACGCGCGGTCATGAGTAATAAATAAAATTGCGCCATGAAAATTACGTAAATAGTCTTCAAGCCAGTTAATTGATGCTATATCCAGATGGTTAGTTGGCTCATCGAGCAGCAGCAAATCTGGCCTGATTACCAGTGCCCGTGCCAGTAACACACGGCGCTTATAACCCCCAGAAAGCTCAGACAGTTTTTTATCTGCATCAAGTGCTAGTCGAGATAATACCTCTTCGACACGCTGCTCGATCAGCCAGCCATCAGCGGCTTCCAGCTTTTGCTGTATATCATGCATTGCATGCAATGCGCTTTGATCCCCTTTAGCTACTAGCATAACCTGCGCATGATAGGCTTTTATGAGTTCGCCAGTTTCACCAAGGCCACTCGCAACAACATCAAACACACTAGTAGCCTGACCTTCAGGCACTTCCTGTTCAAGGTAGGCAACGCGTAATGTCTCCTGTATCTGCAACTCACCCTCATCAGCCTGTATCTGTTTGCTTAATATTTTGAACAGGCTGGACTTGCCTGCCCCATTACGCCCAACCAGGCAGACACGTTCCCCTGCCTCAATAGACATGGCGGCATGATCGAGTAAAGGCACATGCCCAAAGGCAAGACAGACTTCTTTGAGTGTTACGAGTGGCATTGAGAATTCTTTGTAAAGACAGCGGTGGGCATTATTAGGATTGCGGCAAGCTTCGTCAAGCAAAGCAACATGTTGCGTTTGTGTCTGTCACAAACACCATACAGCAATTTCCTTTGTTATAGTCATGAAATACACAGGATGATATTTGTATAACCTTTTGTTTCATAAAGATATTTATAAAACTTATAAACAGCTCATTCATGCCGATACATTCTTATACAAATCTAATTATAGATAAGGAGTTAGCATGAAATGTGTCTTGATTGACGAAGCCGAGCCAGGCATGGTGCTGCACGACCCAGTCAATAATTTCAATGGCAAAGTGCTTCTCCCTGAGGGTGTCGAGTTATCTGAAAAACATCTCCGCGCATTAAGGCAATGGGGAGTTCTGGAAATAAATATCGTCTCAGATGATGGTACGGAAAATATTGAAATCTCCCCTGAAGCAATAGCAGCTGCAGAAGACACACTCAAGCCTCGATTTACTCATACTAATCTTGAGCATCCTCTCATGGCAGAAATTTTCAAGCAGGCAGTACTACATCATGTCAGAAACGACCATTAATCAACTAAAACAAAGAGACCCTGAATTACTGGTACGGAGCATTACCAAGGTTGCTTCGTTACCGAATATATTTACGCAATTAAATGATGCTATCAATGATCCAAACACCACGAATAAGGATTTCGCCAATATTATCAATGAAGATACTGCGATTGCGGCAAGGTTATTACGCATCACCAACAGTGCGTTGTATAACTTTCCTTCTAAAGTTGAGACCATCACGCATGCCATCACTATTATAGGTACGAATCAGCTACGTGATCTGGTCCTGGCTTCCTCAGTAATTGCCATGTTTAAAAATGTTCCCGAAGATATCATTACGATGGAAAGCTTCTGGCGTCATAGTGTTGCATGTGGCATCACTGCCAGAGCCATTGCGAGCCAACGAAGAGAGGCAAATATTGAACGCTTTTTTGTTGCAGGTCTATTACATGATATTGGTCGTCTTGTCCTGTTTATGGAAATGCCCGACTACATGCAAGCTGTCTTTCAGCTTAGGGAAGAAGAACATAGCCTGTTATACAAACACGAAAAAGAAATCATTGGTTTTGACCATGCCAAGCTGGGTGGGCTACTTCTAAAGGCCTGGCAGTTACCGGCAAGGCTTATAGAGGGTGTTGCCTTACATCATGCACCTACTCGTGCCGTGCAATACCCGGTAGAGGCTGCAATTGTTCATTCAGCCGATGTTATAGCTAATGCTATGCAGCTCGGCAGTAGTGGGGAAATGTATGTTCCTCCTCTGAACCCAAAGGCCTGGGAAATTATTGATTTACCAGAGAGTGCCATCGAGTCAATCTTTGAAAAAGTAACACAACAGTATTCTGACGCAGTAAAATTCATACTTGGCGATAGTTAACCATGGCCGCTCAGATCGCTGATGAAAGCTATGAAGAAAATAGCGAGCATATCAATGTAACAAACAATAAGCGCTATAGCCGTATGCTCGATGCGCTTGAAATGCTCTCATCTGCCGACAGCTTCACAATAAAGCGAGACGGCAAGCCAGATATTCCGGAGATTCTCACCACCGCGCAACGAAGACTGTCACAAGTGGTTCCTGTCGTATCCAGTGGGTTTTTAATGGCCGATGAGTTTGGCCTTAGTTTTGATCTACAAAACGTGCAACCACCAGAGGCAGCCGACAGTTTACAGGAATATGCAGACAAGTTTATTGAAGACGGACGCTTCGCATGGGTATTACAGCAAAACCGAACACACATTGAAAATATTGGCAATATCAGTATCGTCCTGCATAGCATGTCGACACGTGAAAACACATACGGCATGTATATTGCCAGTCTGGGGACTAACAAGATTGATGATGTTTCATTTTTAATTGTTTCCAGCATTATTTCTCACACTGCATATATCATCGAAAATGCCGAATTAAATTACAAAACAATGCAAAACAATGTTGTCCTTGAGCAACTTGTTGAGCAACGCACGCACGAACTAATTATTGCAAAGGAAGCTGCAGAGGAAGCAGCCAGGGCAAAGAGTAAATTTCTCTCTACAATGAGCCATGAAATTCGTACGCCACTGAATGGCATACTTGGTATGATTAATTTGCTTGACTCAACAGCACTAGACAACACTCAGCGAAAGTATCTAGGTACTGCCAACAATTCCTGCTCATCATTACTTGTCATTATTAATGACATTCTAGATTATTCAAAAATTGAAGCAGGTAAGATCACCCTGGAAAAGGTCGATTTTAACTTGCGCTCCTGTGTTGAGGACGTCATCGATCTGCTTGCTAAAAAAGCTCTCAATAAGAAAATTGAACTAGTTCAGTTCTGTGAGCTTAACAACATACAAAAAGTTAATGGTGACCCAACACGACTCAAACAGGTTTTAATCAACCTTGTCGACAATGCCATAAAATTTACTGACAAGGGCGCAGTAGAGCTTCATTGTCAGATAAAAGAATACCAGAAAGGACGAATTCGTTTACAGTTCTCCATAGTAGACAGTGGTATTGGGATACCCGCAGATGTACAAGAGGAAATATTCTCTGATTTTTCACAGGCTGATGACTCAACCACACGTAAATATGGTGGTACCGGACTAGGTCTCGCTATATGTCGGCATCTGGTCACGTTGATGGGTGGTAGTATTGTGATTGATAGCACACCAGGCGAAGGCAGTGCTTTTAGCTTTAGTGCTGAGTTTGGTCATAACACTGACAATGATCACGATTTCCCATCTCTACTGAATGGCTATGAAGCACTTTTACTGACGCCGCAACCCATGCTGAAAGCTTCCCTTCATCAACAATGTGAAGCTCTTGGAATAGAGACAAACAGCTGCGACACTCTGAAACAGGCTGTCACTAGAAATACTCAGTCCGAGTCTCATTTCTTTATTATTGATAGTCGTTTTTTATCAGCACAGGATTTTCAAACTCTGTCAACATCTCTAGAGAACACTTCGACAGTACTACTTGATAACATTGATGTGACTGAACAGGCTCGAGATGGGTTACCTATTATCAACACCCCCTGCAGACTCGATACTTTGCATGATGCTCTCGCACAGTCACTAGGCTTGATAGACTCGTCTGAAAAGACCATTTCAAAGAACGATAATATAAAACTAAAATCCGAGACCTCTTTCTTAATTGTCGATGATATTATTACCAATCAGGAAGTGCTCGCTGCATTATTACAGAACACAGGCGCGCATTGTGATGTTGCAGACAATGGTGTAATAGCATTTCAAAAAGCCCAACAACAATCTTATGACATGATCTTTATGGATTGTCAGATGCCCATTATGGATGGTTTCGAAGCTACCCAATACATACGTAATAATTCAAAAAATCAGGCAACGCCTGTTATCGCCTTAACGGCTGATGTGCTTGGCAGTATCCAGGACACCTGCAGAAATGTGGGCATGAACGACTTCCTGTGTAAACCGCTTGATTTCAATGACTTATACAACATCATCAGAAAATATCTGGCTAGCTATATACTTGAAACTGATAACAATCACTATGCAGAAGAAGCCCCAGATCTTACCCAGACTTCCGACAGCCTGAACACTGAGAATGTACAAAAGCTACGCGCAATGATGGCGAAGGAAAAATTCAACAGCCTGATTAATAATTTTCTCACTAAATCAGAAACTCAACTATTATCACTGGAACAGGCTATCGTAAAACAAGACCACGAAACGATACATCGAATTGCCCACTCATTAAAAGGCAGCACGGGCACATTCGGAGCGATACATCTTAGTGAACTATGCCATAAACTTACCTACTCATGTCAGAACAGCATGTCTTCCTATGCACGTGATATGCATATAGAAATCACACGAGAATTTCATGTCGTTAAAGAAAAGTTCACTCATATCCTTGACGATTAATATATAGCAATAACATTAGTTTACCGGGAACATTCCCCTCTAAATGTTTGTCTGAGATAATAACCACATGGATGATGCAAAATAAGCAAAAACCAACAACATTATCAGACATAGCAATGAACATACTCATACGCATATTCTTGACCCTTCTCCTTTTGCCTGCGCTAAGCGGTTGCGAAAAGTTGACCGAGTTAGAGCGCATCAAAGAAAACGGCGTGCTCATCGTTGCTACACGTAATAGCCCGACAACTTATTATGAAGGTGCCGATGGTCCCACCGGGTTTGAATATGGCCTTGCAAAGCGTTTTGCTGATGAACTCGGTGTCGAGTTAAAAATGATTTCAGTTACTAATCTGAATGACATTCTTACCATGGTACGTAAAAATGAGGTTAATTTTGCTGCTGCAGGTCTAACTATCACCGAACCTCGTAAGTACTGGGTGCGTTTCGGTCCTCCCTACCAGGAAATCACTCAGGAAGTCGTCTACCGGCTAGGAACGGCAAGACCAACAAAAATACGCCATCTACTAACGCGTAACCTTGAAGTTGTTGCTGATAGTAGTCATGCAGAGTTACTGGAAAAACTACAGGCGGCATACCCAGAATTACGCTGGACAGAAAACCCCAATGTAGAGTCTTCGGAACTACTGGATCTCGTCTGGGAGCAGATTATCGATGTTACCATCGCTGACTCTAACGAGTTGAAATTACACCAGAAATACACCCCAGAAATACAATCTGCCTTCACTATATCAGATACGCAACAACTTGCCTGGGCTTTCCCCAAGAGTAAGGATGATAGTCTTTATAATCGAGTTCTTAGCTTCTTTGAAGAACAACGCAAAAATGGCGAACTCAAGTCTCTCATCAATGAGTATTACGGGCATGTAAAACGATTCGACTATGTGGGCACACGTGAATACATGTCTGATATCAACCTGGTATTACCGAAATACCAGTATATGTTTGAAACGGCAGGACAATATTATGATGTAGACTGGCGCCTGCTCGCAGCAATGGGTTACCAGGAATCCCACTGGGATCCTGATGCGCGCTCTCCAACAGGTGTGCGTGGATTAATGATGCTAACCATGAATACAGCCAAATTTCTAGATATTGATGACAGGCTCGACCCACGTAAGAGTATATATGGCGGCGCCAAGTATTTTGATAATTTACGTTCGCGTATCCCCTCACGCATTCCCGAGCCTGACAAAACCTGGATGACCGTGGCAGCATACAATGTTGGCCTGGGTCATCTGGAGGATGCTCGTGTCATCGCAGAAAAGAAAGGACTTGATCCCGACAAGTGGGCCGATGTCAAAGAAACACTGCCACTGCTGACACGAAAAAAATGGTATAAAAAAACACGCTATGGCTATGCGCGAGGCTGGGAACCAGTACGCTATGTCGAACAAATCAGAAGTTATTATGACATTCTAAAATGGATTTCTAACCGGGATAAAGTAACACCAGAGCCTGAACCCGAAGCGTTTGATATTAACTCTCCTGCCTTATGAGCTTACTCAGATTGTAGTGCTTCCTGCTCGATAGACAGGAAAACCTGGTACGCATTACGTCTGTTAGCTTCTTTAAACGTGGGCAAGTTCTCAAATTTTGTCCAGTCGGTTTCACTATATGCTGTATCGAAGTCAACCAGCTCTTCGACTGCATTTCCCATCTTCTCTCGCAAATAGGCCAGATAACCACGCATGCGGGAAATCGCTTCATTGGGCTTGCTCGCAACAGGTCCATGACCAGGTATGAGCGCAACGAGATTATCCGTCTCTATTTTCTGTAAGGTTTCCAGCCAACGTTTTGTATCTGAATCCCCAAGAAAGGCAATACGGCCTTCAAAAATAATATCACCAGAGAGCAGTACCCGATCGGTTTCTACATATAATGTAAGATCGCCATCTGAATGTGCCTCACCTAAATAGGATACGACGAAATCCACCTTGCCCATTTTGAAGCGCTCCTGTGTAGTAATATATCTATCTGGGTTTACTACATAGGTACGTTCATCCACCCAGGGAGACAATGATTTTCTGCGCTCCTGTAAACGAGTCACAGCAGACTCTGAGTCAATGTACTTGTCCGCGCCAGCTGGCGCAATAATTTCAGCACCGAGTGCTTTATAAAAGGGTAAGCCATAGATATGATCGGCATGGTAATGACTGACATAGACGCGTTTCACAGGCTCATCAGTTTTCTGACGAATCAGGCTATACATCTTCTGTGCCAGTGATGGGGTACCAAGAGAATCAAACACCACCACGCCATCACCAGTGATCACAAAACCCGCGTTAGAAATAAAGCCCTCGTTAGCGGTAGGCAAGCCCGCCTTACCCTGAACATAGTAAACGTGTTCGGATACCTGCTTCGCCTCCATATTGACTGATGAAAGCGTAAATGCCGGTTCATTTTTTTCATCGGACGCTGCTTTTCCTGATAATGCATCCTCAGCACACCCTGTTAGCCCAAATATCATGATAATAATAATTATAGAACGCATTACTGTTTTACCTTTTTATGTTCCTCACGGCGTCGCCTGAAAAAATTGCTAAGAAGTTCTCCGCATTCCTTCGCTAATATCCCTGAATCCACCTGAATGGTGTGATTAAGTTTTTTATCCTCGGGAATAGTATAAATACTCTGTATTGCACCAGCTTTTGGATCACTCGCACCAAACACCAGTCGTCTAATACGCGCATGCATGATTGCGCCAATACACATAATACAGGGCTCAAGAGTAACGTACAAAGTCGCATCAACTAATCGGTAATTACCTAGTTCCTTAGCCGCATGGCGCAATGCGACAACCTCCGCATGAGCAGTCGGGTCGTGTGAGCTTATTGGCTGATTGCAACCTTCCCCAATGACTTTATCATCAAGCACTACGACAGCCCCAACCGGCACTTCCCCCTCATACTGCGCCTTACTCGCCAGTTCAAGGGCATGTTGCATATAGCGGATATCCTGAGCTGGAGTTGAAAAATCGTCAGACATAAGAATTAAATATTATCGCCTATCTCGAAGAAGATAAAGTTTAGGAAAACAAACGTTTCACCTTAGAAGACAAGGTCCTTTTATTCCAGTGACTGTTTTCCATATCAAACCGCATAACATTTCGTTGATGTCCCTCTTTAACAATACCAGCATGATGTGGTGTATTAGTATCGAACAGTATCAACGTACCTGCCTTGCCTGTTATAGGTACTGGCATATTCTGCGCCGCTATATCAGTTATTCGATTCAACTGTGAAGTTTTATAATCTTCTGGTAACTGCCTTCTACGTTCATCAATACTCTCATCAGCCTGAGAAGAAAGATGTATAGGACCAGTATTTTCGTCAACGTCATTAAGATAAATTAATGCCTTCAAATACCTCGCCTTATCAAAGTGAGGTATATAGGGAAGTCTACTTGCATCACAGTTTTTATGAGTGCTCGATACCAACCATAATTTCTGAAATTCGACCTTATACTCGGTTTCATTCTCGATTAATCGAGTAATATTGGCATAGAGATGATTAATTGCTTTACCATATCGTGACAGATTTGTTATCTCCCTGACATTTTCATAAGGAGCATTGGCATTCCCCTGAAACTCTTGATCAAATGCCCCCTGCAACTCAGCGAGTATGTTGTTCTCCACAAACGATTCTTTTTTCAAATAGGTAAACATCGCTATCTAGTCTCGGTGGTATTGCTTAGTCGTCGAGTTTTTTCGAGCCACAATCAGTTTTGATTGAACGTGACGAGTCGCATGGCGCATCTGTGTCTGCCATGATGAGTCGGAAGTTTTGTTAGTGTTTGTCGCATGGCCATGTATTTTTCGTATTGTAGCGATTAAACCATCATTTCGCAGCGATCTCAGTACCACAGATACCTGTTTGCTGAATGGTAGTTTAGACGATGCACTGGGAGGCCAGTTCATCCAGTGGAGAATATCTAGACCTGACTGCACAATAGCCGCCTTGTATTCACACTCTCGAAAAAATCGGTCATAGCGGTCACCATTTCGAATCGACAGACCATAACGTTCTTCGACAATATTATATTTCTCATCATATTCAGCCTGAGTGGTGGTATCAGGCATGGCCGGCTCCTGCGCAATTAGCATGCCGCCCGTCTTTAGACTGCGGAAGATCGAATCAAACGTGCTTTGTAGATTTCGTGAATGATGGATTGCCCCCATAGCAACAACATAATCATAAATATTGTCACCCAGATCATCAAAGGTTGCATACCTGGGATTAACAACAGAAGAAACATCATAATGCTCAATATTTCTCGGCAGCAGTTCATTTACTGCGGGTTGTGAACCTTCAATCGCATCAATGCGACCTATATTTTTTCTATTCAGTGCAAGCCAGATACTGGCATAACCACTACCGCAGCCAATATCGGCAACAACACCGTTTATTTCCTGATGCAATAATTCGACATAGGGGAAGATTTTTAGACGCGGATTCGCCAGAATATCAGCAGGATTCTGACGCATCATCTCTGCATGTATTTCATCATGCAGCTTCATATCTATCTCATTGAGCACCTCGGCCATTACAACAGTTCCTGTTAGCAATTCTGGCTATAATTCAACTGCATGTGTTAATTACCTGCCTTTTGAAACACAAACACCTTTTCTCCACGCACCAATCCATATTTAATAACATCTTTACCCTCTGCAGTAATTTCATTAACTAATTTCAAGCCACTGCGTGTAATACGATCTCTAAAATCTCGACCATAAAATCGGACATGGTCACCCTGTCCAAAATGCGCCCACCTATCCGCCGTGGATGTCACCGCAGCATTCTCATAGGTTTGTTTCCACCCTTCTATAATAGGCACCATTACGAGCAATATCCCGTTATCGGTGAGAATTCTGAATATTTCATTGGCCGCCTTTTCATCATCCACATGTTCAAACACATGGTTAGCAATTACCAGGTTGCAGCAGCCATCTGCTAAATCAATCTGCTCAAGATCAAGTTTTAGATCAGCCTCCTTATACAGATCCGCTGTTTGATAATGACTAAGTTGTTTCCTGAATAAATGCTCTAGCTGAGGTTCTGCTGCAAAATGCAGAACCTTACTGTCACCTGTTTCCAGGTCGACGGGGATTTGTTTTTTCTGAATAGCTAGATACAGAAGACGATGTCTATCCAGACCATCACAGTTTGGACATCTTGCATCCAGACGCAATGGCCTGCCATAGCCAGCGAACCAGCCTTCGAAGCCACACATATTACAGGTGCGTCTGGCGACTGGTTTCAGTGAACGGCGCAACGCTACATAAGCTTCGATTTTACTTTTGAGTGATTTGGGTAACGATGAGCCTATTAATTTTTTCAGCTTTTTAATACTCATCGCATCGATCCTGAAACATTCAATTTCAGTGTAAACAGAAATGTTTTAGTAAGGTTGGTAAGCAAACATAAGTGACAGAGTGATTTAAGATATAAAAAAAGGCTGACATTGTCAGCCTTTTTTCTATAAACCTTACGGCTTCTTAGGGGTGCTGTAAGGCACCTCTTTCTGGAAAGAATCCCAGGTAGTTTTGTAGCCTACAAAAAACTGTCCAGGTGTTATTTCTTGCTGTGTTGTAGTAACACTGCGAGTTCTACCCTCTGGTACTTCTGGTCTTGTGAATGGTTTGTCACTCATGATTTTGACTCCTTAATGGTCTATGCGGGGAGGAAATTCAGCAGGTCGTCAGACCCTCCCAATTAAACTGACGGTATTATACTCTCTAGCGCGTGTAATGTGCATTTTTTGGAATGACATGCCTCACGCCTCCCTGTGGATTCTCAACATCACCCTCATAACGAGGAATAATGTGAATATGCACATGGAAGATACTCTGTCCGGCCGCAGGGCCGACGTTTACGCCGATATTGTAGCCATCTGGCTTAAACTCTTCATCGATGAGCTTTCTCTCCTCGGCTATCAGGTCCATACAGGCCTGCACTTCCTCGGGCGTCAGCTCAAAGAAACTCGCGACATGCCGCTTTGGCATAACCAGGGTGTGACCAGGGCTCACCGCATAACTGTCACGAGCACTGTAGGCAAGTTCATGATCCAGAGATTTACCCTTTGCGTCTTTACAGAACAGGCAAGGGTTGTTGGGATCGCGCTTTTTTTCTGGTGCTGCTTGTGACGACAAATCTTATACCTCTGGTCTAAAGCTATGGCGTAATTCAGCTGGTAATTTTAACATTTTTACGCTGAATTCTGCATAAAGATGCCCCACAATAGCCATAATATTTTTTTAATAAGGCATTGTTATTTCTGATAAAACTAATATCTGAATGGCCATTATGGCCACACCCGCTCTGTGGATACGTTATAATCCAGTTTTCGACCCTAAAGACACAAAATGAGGATACTGACGTGGCTGCTAATATAGGACGAGCCTATTTCGGGCTCTATGGATATCACTTCGACCCCAAAATCGTCACAGATTTTATTGGCCTGGAACCAACCTCAACAGACGATTCTGGTATGCGTGGCAGTCTCGACAAGCCAGTCATCAGTTCATGGGAGTTTTCCACAGAAACTTTGACGTCAGATGAGCAGGAGCTTGATCTGTACAAACTCATTGATGATGAAATCCTCAAAAAAATAGAGCCTGCCAAGGACAAGATTATCGAGATCTGCAAATCACATAATCTGTCGCCAAGAATTGGGATCGTGTTAACGCTATCGATTGATAAGGATGAAACAGCCCCTGATGTCGGTTTTGGCGCACGCGTTATTAGATTCTGTGCAGATATTGGCGCATTTCTGAATATCGACTATGAACTCGCAGAGCGGGTGTAGAGACTGATGCGGCGGTCGCGACGCGACGAGTTACTTTCTTTGCGTGCACAAAGAAAGTAACCAAAGAAAATGCTCCCCCATACTCCTTGTATCCTGTGCTTCTCGTCACAACAGGCGCTGCGCAACTCACGCTATGCTACGTATTGATCGCGCTCAAACAGTGCTCGCTTACTCCCTACTGTAACTGCGATGCTCGGCGGAGTATAAGGGGGGAATAAAAACCGAATGCGTGAATTCAGTTTCCTATCTGATGATTGTCAATGTGTTCAGAACGTAATGAGCGCAGCTTAGACAAGGCAAAAACGAACGAAAAAGCGGATGCCCTGAACCTTTGGAACAAAGGTTAGGGTTGCCCTGACACTGAAGGTGTAGGGTACTCACCATGAAACTCGAAGGGATTCTGTGAGCATGGTATTAAATTCTATGTGAAGCAAGCGCACGACTACATGGATGTAGGAGGTAGAGCAATGCAGGGAGCCAAAGCCGAATAGTTCTGAATCAGGCTGCTGCGTCGGCGAGTTTCCGCGCCCTCTCCATTTGCGCTTCACAGTGCTTCACGCAAAGTGGCTGCAGTGCATGGGGGAAGCATTCCAGGATCACGTCAAATTCATCGGCCACTTCATCGGCCATACGAGCATCATTGGTAAACGCTGCTAGTCCTGCCTGTGCTGTTATCCAGTTTACACGACACAATACTGAAAGGTGTACTGGACGCTGCTGCTCCATTGAGACCTTCCAGCCTGTCTCATAAGATCTTATTGCCTCTTCGAAACGCTCAGGATTTTCTTCCGATTCAGCCAGGTTATGTAATACAGCACCACAGTTGTTATGTGCTGCGGCCAGTTCAAACGGATAATTGTCAGCATCGAGCTCAGCAATCGCATTCTTGTACGCAACAACCGCTTTTTGAAAAGTACGATTTCCTTTTAACAAGGTTCCATAAGAGTGGTAAGTCATGCCTAACTGCATCATGATAAGTATCCATTCTTCAGGCGTATCTTTTTTGGTATACACCAGTAATGCGGCTATATAGGCATCAACCGCCTTATTTAACACTTTGGCATCAGCTTCGAGTCGACCCAGAGCCTGTAAAGCGGTTGCCAGATTAGCCTGTGTCTCGGCCCAATCGAGTGGTGAATCATCCTGAGAATATACTTCCAGCGCATGATTAAAACAGTCAACTGAGTTTTGATATAAACTGGCATCGTGCTGTTGTTGAGCAAGTGCACCGAGAATATTCCCCAGACGGTTTTGCGTTTCAGCCCAGCTTTGCACATCTTGCTCGCGTAACTCATCTGTTAGAGACGCAACGAGTGCATCACGTAGATGTTCAAATACATTGGCACTGAACGTATGCTGCTCAAAATTACCACGCGTGTGAAGAAAATTATCAGCCACGGGAGCACTTCTGTCAGGTTCAGCAGCTTCCAGCATTTCCTCATCAAGCAAGCCAAGAGAGCTGGCAACAGCTCGCTCCAGTGCACGATTTACAGGATACAGAATATATGGCTTGCTATAGTTCATCTGATTATTTACTCGGCACGACTTAATATTTCATCGAGTTCTGGATTTGCATCAACTGGCCCACCCAGCTCAATCTCTTCGTCGGTCGCATCACGTACCGTCAGTACTTCAAGTCTGAAAATGACATCTCGACCACAAAGAGGGTTATTGCCATCAATAGTTAATGTCTTGTCATCAAAACGGGTAACAATGAAATTTTTTATCTCACCTTTTTCATTTTCCATAGAGATGGTCATACCGATTTCACGGTATTCTTCGGGTACATTTTCTATTGCGTCAGTAATGACAAGTGACTCGTCTCTTTCACCGTATAGTAATTTCGTGTCTATCTGAACTTCGATGATATCGCCGACCTTCTTGCCATACAGCTCCCGGCTGACATCTTTCGACAATAAATCATTCGCGCCATGCACGTAACCAATCGGGTAATCAACTGTTACAAAAACATCACCGGTTTTTTTATCGATGACCTTGTAATTCAGTTCAACAAACTTTTCGTCTTTAATCTCGTCAGACATAGTAATAAGACCTCAGAATAAGGTACATCCAAATATTTTGACCTTGTCTTCTTCGTAACCTAATACGAGACGACCTAGCCATTCACTACCATCTTTTTTATTAATGACTTTGTATAATACAGTGACGTGTTCACCACGACGTATTATGCCAAGGTAAGTCGAATCATCTGACAAGTTCTTGGCGAGATCACTACGTGCAAACTGCTTGCCCATTTCAACTTCATTTGCACCCAGGGCCAGCTTACTGGAAAAGTTCCGTGTAAAGGCACCGTAGTTGCCTTCATTCGAGTACTTAACGAGATCAGCCCACATCGGATGAGCAAGCTCTAAAATCTCTTCATCGGTCTTTTCAATAATGTTCATCTTTGTAAAGCTCCACTAAAAAACCATGAGTTTTTTAATATTGTCTACACCCACCAAAAATAAGGGGCGCTAGATAAAAAAAGGACCAACATTCAACATGTCAGCCCTTTTTTTTATACGCAAACAAATGAATGGCCTGAAAAAATCAGGCCATAAATTGTTTAGCCTTCCTCGTCTACCAGATGGTAAAGAGGTGCTTTTTCCATTGTGTATTCGCCAGTCTGTGGATCACGACGGGAAACTGTCAGTACATGCCAGTTCTCATCATCAACCTTCATAGCGTCACCACGGTAGTAGTAACCAGGCCAACGTGTTTCCTTACGGAACAGCGTATGCTGGAAGACACTTTCAGATGTCAGGAAGCGATGCTTCAGTTCCCATGCACGTAACAGTTCATGAACATCTTCAGCAGCAACTTTCTCCAGGTCTTCACCCAGAATTGCCATCTTCTTAAGACCAATGCTCAGAAGCTTGTC
>Ga0316207_10001966_pt1 | contig 22805 bp, 23 predicted proteins | sample 6weekpyrite_MG_FD_204943 | JGI IMG/M metagenome (GOLD analysis project Ga0316207, IMG submission 204943) | Microbial mat bacterial communities from mineral coupon in-situ incubated in ocean water Damariscotta River, Maine, United States -... | ecosystem: Environmental > Aquatic > Marine >...
TTTTCTTACTTAGACTCATTACTCTTTCCTTACTTTACTTATATTTTTGACACGTAAGAAGTATAATTAATATTTATGGCTTATGTCAATAGATTTTATTTATTTATTTATGTTCTTAGTGGTTTGAATATTACTTTTGATAGCAAAATACTATAATATATAGGAAATAGGAGTATGTATTAAATTTACTATTATATTAAAATTTGTTTTTTAATTGACATTAAATAATAAAAAACCTATAATAACCTTATGATAAATACTACGTTTAATAAATTATTATTTGTAATATTGTTGAGCCTATCTTCCATAGTGCCTTTTTCAGTTTGTGTTGAAGATTATTCAAAACACTCAGCTGAGTATCTGGATAAGAAGAAAAATATAGAAAATGCACCAGAAAGTTTTGATTTACTATCAGGTAACTTAATCATTACTGCTTTTTATGAAGAATTACTAGAGTATCTATTTATGGAAAAAATTTACACCTTTAAATACAACAAAACACTTTTTAAACCTCCTCCTTGTATTTTTAAAATAACATAAACATCAATCTTTATATTTAAATAAATTAACCTTTCAAGGATGTGACTATGATAAATAAAAATTTAGTAAGTAACCTCTATGGAGGTATAACAGCAGCTATTGTAGCTCTTCCTCTTGCTTTGGCCTTTGGTGTACAATCTGGAATGGGTGCTATTGCTGGACTTTATGGTGCTATTGCACTTGGTATTATTGCCGCACTTTTTGGTGGAACAAAAACACAAATTAGTGGTCCAACAGGACCAATGGCAGTAGTAGCTTCTGCCATTATAGCTGGAGAAATTGCCATATATGGTTCATTAGAAGCTGCTCTTGGAACTATTATAGCTACCTTTGTATTAGCAGGTATCTTCCAAATACTTATGGGAATTTCAGGAGTTGGACAATACATTCGCTATATGCCCTACCCTGTAGTATCTGGATTTATGAGTGGCATTGGCTTTATTATAATTATAATGCAAATTTTCCCATTCTTTGGACTTAGTTCTCCTAATAATATTGTAGATGTTGTAAGTTCACTTGGTACTATTTTTACTAACATGGATTTTTATGCAGTCGCTTTAGCTATTAGTACCATTGCCATTATTTATCTTTTTCCAAGAATTACAAAAGCTGTTCCATCTACACTTGTAGCGCTCATTACCCTATCAATTGTTTCCTCATTGCTAGAGTTACAGGTTCCTATAATTGGAGACATTCCTCAGGGCTTACCTGATGTACATATTGATACACTACTTTCTATGGACTGGCATCATCCTATGGTTATTATTATTCCAGCACTTACCCTCGCTGCATTAGGAGCTATTGATTCACTACTTACTTCTGTTGTAGCAGATAATATGACAAAAACACAACATAACTCCAACAAAGAACTAATTGGTCAAGGTATCGGTAATACTGTAGCTGGGCTTATTGGTGGTTTACCAGGAGCTGGTGCTACAATGAGGACTGTGGTTAATATTAATGCAGGTGGCAAAAGTGGTCTCTCTGGTGTAGTTCATGGGGTTGTTCTTCTTATTGTACTTTTAGGTGCTGGTACATATGCGAAACTTATTCCACTTCCTGTGCTTGCTGGAATCCTTATCACCGTTGGAATTGGAATTATTGACTATAAAGGTATCAAACACATATTTCATGTTCCTCGCGCTGATGCAGTTGTAATGCTAATTGTATTAATTTTAACAGTATTTGTAGATTTACTCCAAGCAGTAGCTGTCGGTATGGTTATGGCCTCAATACTTTTTATGAAGCAGATGGGAGACACTGCACAATCAAAATCTTCTAGTAATACCTTAGCTGATTTTCATAATATAAATCCTCTAGCAGATGAAAAAGATATTATTGATGACATAAAAGATCAAATCTTTATTCAACACTTTGATGGTCCTATCTTCTTTGGCTTTACATCACACTTCAAAAAGATGATGCGAGAGCTTCCAGATGTCAGTGTTGTGATTTTTAGGATGGAAAATGTTCCAACCATTGATCAAAGTGGTATGTATGCTATTGAAGATGCTGTACTAGAAATTAAGAAAAAAGGAATCCTTGTTATTCTAACAGGTATTCAAAAACAACCTGAGGACATGTTACGTAACATTAGACTTATACCTAATCTTATAGAGGAATCCCACCTATTTAAAGATTTTAAATCAGCAATTTTGACACTTAAAAATAATAAGTTAGAGTTTGACTCTAACCAAAAAAAGAATAAATCCAAAATACTTTGGAGATACTAATAGTAAAATTAGTACTTTAAGAAAATCTAGCATATTTATAAAATATGCTTTTTATCACATAACTAAAAGGATTCATGATGCAAAAAATTAATAGTTTTCTAAAGAACAATCAAAAGTGGGCTTCACAAATAAAAACTGAAGTACCAAATTATTTTGAAGATATGGCGAAAGAACAACGACCAGAACTTTTATGGATAGGATGTTCTGACAGTCGAGTCCCTGCAGAGATTATAGTCGGAGCAGAGCCTGGAGAGATGTTTATTCATAGAAATATTGCAAATCAAGTCATAGCTACTGATTTTAACTCTTTGAGTGTTGTACAATACGCAGTTAATGTATTAAAAGTTGAACATATTATTGTATGTGGTCATTATGGCTGCGGTGGAGTTAATGCTGCACTTAATAAACAAAATCCAAGTTTAGTAATTACCAATAAATGGCTAATGCATATTAAGAACACATATAGGCTACACCAAAAAGAGATTGACTGTTTCCAAACACAAGAACAACGTGTAAACAAACTAGTTGAATTTAACACACTAGAACAGGTACATGCCTTATCTCACACTTCAATAATACAAGAAGCATGGGACAAGCAAGGTGGACCTATTATCCATGGTTGGGTGTATGATATGAAAGATGGTCTATTAAATCAACTAATCACAATTAATCCTGGAGATAAAATAGATCCTATATATGAATATGAACCAAATAGTTAAATTTGTATCTAAATATTTAGTCATTTAGATGATGCTAAATTTAGATGTTTATTGCTTGTAAGTAAACAATAAGTTTACTTAAAGCATTTTTTAAATAAGGCAGTGCTATAATAATCATAAGTACATAAAAGAAATTTTAATTACTTAGGATTATAAAATGAAAACTTTAACCTTATTATGGCTTTTAGCTTCAATGCTAACCGCTAATAGTGGGGCTCATATCTATAAATCAAAATGTATGGCGTGTCATGGTAAATTTGCACAGCTAAAAGCGTTAGGAAAAGGTAGTAAGATAGCAGGTTGGGCAAAAGATAAACTAGTAATTACTTTACAAGAGTATAGAGATGGTACACGTGATGAAGATGGTATGGGACCTCTTATGAGCGGACAAATGAAACGTCTTTCAAATCGCGATATTAATGCAGTTTCTGACTACCTATCAAATATTAAATAACTTATAAATCCGCTTTTTTAGCGGATTTCTCTTTAAAAACTTTCATTAACCACCAAATTACAAACTAACTAATTTTCATCTAAATAATAGATACATTTTATTCATAAGGCTTATATCTTCGATATAATAAATCGTTAATTGTAAAAAAGGAAATTATTTTGAATGACGATCAAAAACAATATGAAGATTTAATTGAAACTGAAGATTCTACTTTATCGTTAGAGAATATAGAATCCATTATTCATAATAAAAATATCCGTAAAAATTTTGAAAATAGATATGGTTTAAAACTTTATTCTAGAATATTACTTCTGCTAACTCATGAAAGATATGAAACTGAAGAAGCTAAATTAATATGGAATAAAATAAATTTACACCTTGATGATTTAACTAATAAACTTAATAGAAATCCAGGTATTACTGTTGCTGCACTAGATTATCTTTCTAATTTTCATAATTCATTATCATCACCCATTCTTATTGAAGAGGATAAAAGTGACTTTATATCTGCAACAACAACAAAAGATGAATTGACTCAGTTGTATCTAAAGAGTATATTTAATATCTCATTAGAAAAAGAGTTAGAAAAAAGCCTTAGAACCAAAAAAAACCTCTCTTTATTAATGATTGATATTGATGACTTCAAAAAAGTAAATGATCAATACGGGCATTTAACAGGTGATGAAGTATTAAAAGAAATAGGAAAGTTAATAAATGAAAATATTCGAAGAATGGATCTTGCAGCACGATATGGGGGAGAAGAGCTCGCTATAATTGTTCCAGAATTAATGCCAAATGATGCTGTCTTGTTAGCAGAAAGAATTAGAAAGAAAATATCAATAATTAAATTTTCTAATTTTTCAGTAACAGTTAGTATTGGTGTATGTCATTCATCCTCAGATATAAAAACCATAAACAATTTTATTGATAGAGCAGATAAAGCACTATATGAGGCAAAACGGTCTGGTAAAAATCGTGTAGTTGTATTTCAAAATGAGCAAGACTAATAAAATATCAAACTATTAAATACTACTTCAAACAAGGTAGTACACTTGGATTAATATCTTTTAAAGAGTTTACAATTTTATTAGCCTTACTCATTTTCAAATCGATATCTTCACGTCCACTTTTAACACGAATATTACATTTAATTCCAGCATTAATCCCAGCTTCTATATCTCGTTCATGATCTCCAACAAGCAGACTATGTTTTGGATCAATATTTAACTCTTTACACGCTAAATTAATCATACCAGGTTTTGGTTTACGACATGAACACTCACCTGTAATATCAGGATGATGAGGACAGTGGTATACAGTACTAAGAGATGCACCATTTTTAGCAAACTCCTCTTTCATCCACTCTGTTAAAATTGTAAAATCATCTTCGCTATACTTCTGCCTTGAGATTCCAGATTGATTAGTTATAACAACAATTAAATAACCTTTTCTTTTAAACTCTCTGCATGTACTAAAAACACCATCAAAAAAATCAAACTCTTCAATCTTATGAACATAGTCATAATCAATATTTATAACACCATCTCTATCTAAAAATAAAGCTTTTTCCATGTCTGTAATTCTACCATCTTTATGTTAAACTTACAAAAAAATTAATTTTGGAGACTTAAATGGATTTAAATATAACAACAGGAGAGATGGGTGTTAGACCACCTGTTACAAAACCTCACCCTGACTTTTTAAAATTCGTAGGAGAAGATCGTCTTAGAAGACTTGTAAATATGCATTACGAGCTAATACGTACAAGCGATATTGCTTTTCTCTTTCCAATTCACGATGAAGATGATTTTGAACAAGCAAAGAAAAATGCAGCAGATTTTTTAGTCCAAATTTGTGGAGGGCATCCTTATTTCAATGAGAATAGAGGTGCACCAAGAATGGTAGGAAGACATGCCCCATTTAGAATCACTGAAGAAGCTAGAGTAACTTGGCTTGCCTTATATAGACAGGTTTTAAATGAATTAGACGATGTTCCAGAACCACTTATCCAATCTTTTTGGGACTATTTAGATATTTTCTCAACTTGGATGATTAATACTCCATCAACAAAATAATCTTATTTTAAAAGGATAATCATGTTTTCTAAAAAAAGTATCTTAATAATTGGCGCCATATCCATAGTTGCTATCCAGTTCATACCAATAAAACATGAAAATCCAAAAATTATAGCTGAACCACAATGGAACACTCAAAAAACAAGAGATCTTTTTTTTAGAGCTTGTGCAGATTGTCACTCAAATGAAACAAAATGGCCGTGGTATAGTAAAATCGCACCTATCTCTTGGTTAATAAATTATGATGTAAAAGAGGGTCGTGAACATTTTAACGTATCTATGTGGGGAGTTCAGAAGAAGAATAAAGGTGATGAAGCTAGTGAGGAATTCAGAGAGAAAAAGATGCCTCTGTGGTTCTACAAAGTTGTTCATCCTGAATCTCAATTTTCAGATAAAGAGAATAGTGAACTTTTAAATGGTCTAATTACTACATTTGGTAAACAGAAAAATTAAACTTCAAATGGTATCAAAATGAAGTTTCAACACTAATTTACAAACATTTAGATAAAATCACACCAATTTAAAATAACTTAATCGACAATAGTCGAAGTTCAAGATATAAACAACAAGCTATTGGAGATAAAATATGAAAGAAACGCAATTTATATGGATGGATGGCAACATGGTTGCTTGGAAAGATGCTAATGTGCATATTCTCACCCATACTTTGCATTATGGAAATGGAGTTTTTGAAGGTACACGTGCCTATCTTACAAAAAAGGGATTAGCAATTTTTCGTCTTCGTGAACATACAAAGAGACTTTTAGACTCTGCAAAAATCACTCTAATAACTCCAAAATACTCTCTTGAAGATTTAGAAGAGGCTCAAATAGAGCTTCTTCTAAACAATAAATTTAATGGAAACGTTTACATTCGTCCACTAATATATTTAGGTTATGGTGTTATGGGTCTTAATCACCTCAAAGCTCCCGTTCACACTGCAATTGCAGCTTGGGAGTGGGGAAGTTATTTAGGTGATGAGGGACTTGAAAATGGAATTAGAGTTAAAACTTCATCTTTTGCTCGTAACAATATTAAATCAACCATGGGAAAAGCAAAAGCCGTTGCAAACTACTTAAATTCTCAAATGGCAAAACATGAAGCAATAGAAGCTGGTTATGAAGAGGCAATGCTCCTTGATGATGATGGTTTTATTGCTGAGGGAAGTGGTGAATGTCTATTTATTGTTCGTGATGGGGTATTAATCTCACCACCAAATGATAACTCACTAGAGAGTATTACTCAAAACATGATTATTAAACTAGCAGCAGACCACAATATAAAAGTTGAACGTCGCAGAATCACACGTGATGAAGTGTATATCTGTGATGAAGCATTTTTTACAGGAACTGCTGCTGAAGTTACACCAATTAACGAAGTAGATGCACGTATAATAGGAAATGCTAAAAGAGGATCTCTTACAAAACTTCTTCAAGAATCATATTTTGATGTAGTTTATGGAAGAAATCCAAAATATGAACACTATCTTACATACATAGAGGAAAATTAATATGCCAGCTGACATGAACGACTATTTCAATAATAAAAGAAAAAATCCGAACCAAAGTAGTAACAACACAGATAATGGTGATAAAAAGCGAACAGGTGCAAATGGCGGAGGTGGTCCAAGAATGCCTCAACCTCCAGAATTTTTTAAAGACTTTGGAAAAAAATCAGCATTTTTATATGTAATTATTTTTATTGCTTTATTAGGGTTTATTAGTAAACCATATGTAATTATTGACGAAGGTGAACGTGGTATTAAAGTAACTACTGGTAAATATGAGAGTATTCCACTAGAGCCTGGTCTTCACTTTTTAATTCCAGGTATTCAACGTGCAATTATAGTAGATACAAAAGTACGTATTATTAACTATAAAGGCACACTTGACAGAGTAGCTCGTGATAGCGGAATTCAGACAAATGCTCCAATTACAGTTTTAGATGCACGTGGTCTTCCTGTTACAATTGAACTTACTGTTCAGTACCAACTAAATAGTCTTCATGCATCACAAACAATTAGTACATGGGGCATTAGCTGGGAAGACAAAATTATTAATCCTGTTGTTCGTGATATTGTTCGTAATGTTATTGGTACATTTGACGCTGAATCTCTTCCTGTTAGAAGAAATGAGATTGCTCAACTAATCGATACTAAAATTCGTGAAAATGTAGATAAGCTAGAAAATAATCCTGTTGTTTTAAAGTCTGTTCAACTAAGAGAAATTATTCTTCCTGCTGAAGTTAAAAAACAAATTGAGCGCGTTCAAGTTGCTAAACAAGAAGTTGAACGTGTTCAACAAGAGGTACAAAAGACAAAACAAGAGGCTATTAAGAGAGCTGAAAAAGAGCGTGGTGAAGCTGAAGCGATTAAAATTGCAGCAGAAGGCGCTGCACGCGCAATTACAATTAATGCTAAAGCGCAAGCTGCTGCAAACTTAATAATTTCAAAAAGCTTAACAAATCAATTGCTAAGACTTGAACAAATTAAAGTTCAAGGTAAGTTCAATGATGCACTTAGTGCAAATAAAGATGCAAAAATTTTCTTAACACCAGGTGGTTCAACTCCAAATATTTGGGTTGATATGAAAGATCCTCAAAAACGTACTACTGCAAAGTAGAATCACTTGCATAATTTGAAAAAAATTCTAAAGCGTATAAACTGGGACAAGGTAGATAATCTTCTACCTGTTATTGTACAAGATGCGCAAAATAGTGATGTCTTAATGATGGCATACATGAATAAAGAGGCTCTGATACTCTCACTTGAAACAAAAATTGCTCATTACTTTTCACGCACAAAGGGGCGTATCTGGAAAAAAGGTGAAACTAGTGGACACCTGCAACACATAAAAGATTTTTTTTTAGATTGTGACCAAGACACCCTACTTTTAAAAGTAAAACAAGATGGTGTTGCTTGCCATACTGGACGTAAATCTTGCTTTTTTGAACACTTAGAGAGTGGCGAAATAGTAACTAAACCTGAAATTCAAACAGATGAAATATATAGTATAATTGACACACTCTACCACACTATCATTTCAAGAAAAGGTGGCGACCCAGAAAAATCTTACACTTCTCAACTTTTTCATAAAGGTGAGAATTCCATCTTAAAAAAAGTAGCTGAAGAGGCTGCTGAATTTACATATGCCATTAAAGACAATAACGAGGAAGAGACTGTTTATGAAGCAGCAGACCTACTTTTTCACTCCTTAGTAGCACTTGGCTATAGAAATATTTCACCAGAGAAAATCGAGCGCGAATTGGCACGTCGTTTCGGCTTAAGTGGACTTACCGAGAAGGCAAATAGAGAAAAATAGATGATTAAAAAAGCTACAGAGTTTTTAAACAACTTTTTAGCCCAGCTACATATCTACGACTACTACGCATTTATCTGGATTGGTTTAGTTTTTATAATTCTATTGATTTTGTCTATCATAATGATTAGAAAAAAGACTAGTTATGCCATTATAATTATGCTATTTACTTTCATATTCTTACTCTCTGCCCCTTTTATATCTTTTCACTTTATCCACAACTTCATATATAAGGCAGAAATTCAAGTTGACATGGTTAAAAAATTACAATACTCAAAATCCTTAGTTATTAAAGGTACTCTTATAAATAGAGGAATAGAAAATTTCAATACTTGTAATATTGAAGCAGATGTAATTAAAACAGGTCAAAATTTTTTAAAAAACTTTATATCTACCATTAAACCAATTAAAAAAAAGATTATTTTAGTAAATGAAAAAATTGTTCCAGGTCAAATACACCTTTTTAATTTTATTATAGAACCATACACATACAGAGGTGATTTTAATGTCACTTTAAAAGCGAACTGTAAAAAATGACGTACATGACATATATACACTGGTTAACAGTTCTATTTTTTATTGCAACACTCATTTTATTAATCATAATCATTAAAAAGGAGAAAAATAAAAAACTATTAGTTAGCATGATATTTTCTGCTATTTTGGTAGTATCTTTTCTAGGTGGTTTCTCTATATATGTACTAGATATCTATCTTAAAAAAGCACAAATATATAAACTTACTAAAAAAAGAATCTTAACTAACGAGACAATAGTTATTCAAGGATTTGTAAAAAATACAGGAAATTTTAAAATTGGAACTACTACACTATGGATTAAAATGGCACATAAAGGTCTATCACTCTCTAAGTTCAAAGGAAGTGATGTTTATAATCCAAATAACAGCATATTTGAATATCTAAAATTTAGTTTTGGAGATAAGAAAAAAAAAGAGAAAAAAAACACTCTCATAAAAGAATTTATTATTGCAAAAAATTTAAAACCGGGTCGTTCTAAATTTTTTACTATCAGAATGAAGTATCCACCACACTTTAAAAGACCATCTTTTTTTACAAAAGTTTACGCACATTAAAAAGATAATAAAGTTTATTTAATTGATTTTCAACCGTTTACTGACAATTATACCACCTAATATAATCAAAGAGATTCCAAGAAATGTCCAAAAGTCAGGAAACATATCACCTAGCATCCAACCAAATCCAATTGCAAATGGAATATTTGTATAACTTATTACTCCAATAATACTAGCTTGTGAATTACTATATGCCTTTGTCAATAACCATTGAGAAAGTGTGGATATAACAGCCATAAAAATAATTAGAAACCATGTCTTTTGCGAAGCTGGTAGCAAAAATGGTTCAAATAAAAATGAAACCGAACCTGCTGAATTAATATATGGTGAAACAATAAAAAATATTAGAGGAAATAGTGTACCTACGCCCATAAATGAGAGAACAATTACTCTAGTATCATAAATATTCTTTATTTTTTTAATTGTTGCATAAGCAGCAGCTGCAAAAAAGCCCCCTAAAACACCTAAAAAGTGTTCATATCCAATACCAATACCCGTAGGTTTTGCAATTAAAATAACACCTAAAAAGCCTAACAATATAGCAGTAATTGTCCTTTTAGTTAAACTCTCATGGAATGTGTAAAATGCAATAATTGAGACAAAAAATGGAGAAGTTTTATTAAGAGTAATAGCCACACCAAGTGGAATCACAGTAATTGTATAAAAAAATAAAATCATTGCACTAAAACCAAAAAAACCGCGTAAAAATAGAAGATGAAGTTTTCCACCACTTAAAATTGCAGGAGTGTGTTTTAACGTAAGAAGTATTATTAATACACCCATCACATTTCTAAAAAAGACTATTTCAATAGCACTTAAATCTTCGCTCAAAACTTTTGCAACAGCACCATTAAGTGCAGAAATAAGTGAACTTGCAAGCATAAAAAGTATACCACGGTCTATTGTGTTAATCATTATTGTGAGTATATCATACATGATAAACTAAAATATTATTATTTAATGCTAATTTAATTTTTTAAGATGTAAAATACATTCTAACTTAAAAGTATTATTAATAAAGAAAAAATGTGAAGAAAAATATACTAGAAAGTTTCATAGCACTTATGGTACTTTTATTAATGCAAGGGTGTAGTAGTCATCCAATAAGTAGCGCACTATTTGACATTAATGACGAAAGTGATAGAGATGGTTACCTGTGGAATATCCAACAGACTAGAGTATCTACAATTAATGGTTTATCTAGCTTTGAAAATGTTGGTGATATTCTATTTTTACACCCAGTACGTGGAGCTGAAACAGCTATTTACCTAGATTTAAATAAAACTAAAAATCCAGTTTTTAAAAAAATTATAAAAAATTATAAAAGTGACGCTAATAGTAAAGATTTATTTAATATACGAGATAATTTACTACTCGTAGATAAAAAAGCCCTAGATCTATTAAAAAAAGAGCTAAATTATATATCTAAACTAAAACAGATTCAAGAGGCGAATACGACTCATAGAAAAACAATCGAAACATATTTTGATTTAAATAGTACTAAAACAAGTATAGCCAAAGCAAAAGATGATTTTAATGTATCTTATAACAATCTATTAAAATTATTACACCTAAAAAACTCCATTATGTTCAAATGGAGTGGTTCAAGAAAACAAGATAAGAAATTAAACACAGCAAAAAAACTTAACCTAGCAAGCGATACAAAAAATAGTTTCAGTGGTTTTGTATTAGCTAGTAGTTTGCGAGTTGAAAGACTCATGCTAAATAAAAAGTTTGTAGATAGCATACTAGAATCTATTAACGATAACTGGTTTAAACGTACAGGGATCATTACATACACACTAGGTGCAAAAGAGATTCTTTATGTAAATAGAAGAGATTTATCTAAAATTTATAGCTTAATTGTTGATGCAAATCTATCAGACTTTGCAGGAAACTCAAAAGATATTATCAGAAAACTAGAAAATATCTCATTAAAACTATCTGCTTCAAACCTTGAAAATAGCCTAAGTGGAGCTTTTTTAGAAAATCCAGAAATCTCATTTGTAAATACCAATATATCTAATGCAAGATGCAATAACATAGGCACATCTAACTTTAATGTAACAAACTTTTTCTCAGTTTATACAGAGCTAGATGGTCTTGATGATTTATTTAAATAAAAATAACACTAAAAGGAAATAGTATGCCAAAAGTAATGATTTTTAATTTCGATGGAACAAATAACAATCCATCAGACGCTGTTCAAAATGTTAAAAATAATAATAAAATAGAGGACGAAAATATTACCAACATACTTAAATTTCACCTTCTATTAGGTGGGAATCTAAAAAGTAAAAAAACTACTCAGCCAAATGGTAACCGCTATTTTTACTACAATGGAGTTGGAACATACGGTAACTTTTATCAAAGAAAATTAAATTCTGGTTTAGCATCAGAAAAATTAGATGTTGCAAAAATAATCAATCTTGCTATGGCTGACTTTGATGCTTATTATAAAAAAGAGAACTTTGAAAAAGTAGTTGTCACAGGTTTTAGTCGAGGTGGTGCGATTGCTAGACGTTTTGCTTCATTAATAAATGATAAAGTATCACCAAACTCAATCATAGAGGGTATATTTGATACAGTCGCTTCTATTGGATTGCCAAATTTAAGCTCCTCAGATCGTCCTAAATCTGATGTAGTATTTGAGCATGGCTTTACTCTACCTGCTAATGTAGAAAAGGCTCTACACCTTGTATCTATTGATGATAAAAGACGAGCATTTCAACCTACACTTATGAATAAAGATGAGAGAATCCTAGAGGTATGGTTTGCAGGAGCGCACTCTGATGTTGGTGGTGGATATTTTTACGATGGACTATCTGACACAACTTTGAGATTTTTTATGGATTGGTTTGAAGATCTTAAATTAGGAATAAACCTACTATCTTCTAAAACAATTCAATACGATAAACTACTAGATGAAAATGTAAAATATAGTATTGGAGTAGATGATGTCCAAGTAGAACCAAACTCATTTGGTATAAATCATGAACAAGACAGACTATTTTTCACCTCATTAATTACTCTAACTGACAGGAAATGTTGTGTCATAAAAGAGGATAAAATAGAAAAAGAACAGCTACCACTAATTCACTACTCTGTTGCAGAACGTATCTCAGGAGATAGAAATTATAGACCAAAATCTTTGGAAAATCTTCCACACACCATAATATATGCTGATGGTAAAACAAAAGACTTCGTAGGGTTTTCAGAACATAAACAGATGTACAAAAGAAATTTTTTAATTCCAACACAAGGTAATCCTATAGAAACAGTTGTCTTTAGCTATAAAAAATTTAACCACACCGGTATTCTTTTTGAAAAAGGAAAATCATATAAAATAGAAGTAATTGGTGACGATAGATGGAGTGACGCAGGCATAAAAAAGCTTGATGGAGAGGGTTGGAATAGAGATAATCAGACACTAGGCTTTAAAGAGATTGCAATTGCTATCATGGAACCTTTTAGACGAGTTACAAAAGATAATGCTCAGTGGTTTACTCTATGTGGTAGCATAACAGATGATGATAGCAAAGCCTTTGTAATTGGAAATAAACTTGATAAATACAAATCTAAAAGTTCAGGTGAATTCTGTGCATTTGCTAATGATTTAGATGGATATTATGGTAACAATAGCGGGAAACTAAAGATTAGAGTATCTATAGTATAAAAATTTATTATTAAGAAGCTAAAAAATCATCTCTGATTTTTCTTGAACTTGATGCTGTGGTGGTTTTGAGGTATCTGTAAAAAGCTCTTTTTTTCCATTTACTATTGATTCTATTACGCCATCTGGTCTTTTAAATTTGCGTCCAATTTGAGGTGCTTCTTTTAGTAGAAGTTTGTAAAAATGTTTAAAAGCAGGACCTGCTACTCGTCCACCTGTTTCAATTCTTCCCATTGGTGTATTATCGTCATGTCCAAACCATACTACTGTCTCAACAGAGGGGGAAAATCCACAAAACCAAGCATCTACTGCATTATTTGTTGTTCCAGTTTTTCCAGCAAGTTCAATCCCTTTAACACCTACTTTGCGACCAGTACCACGTTTTACTACATCTTTTAAGATGTCTATCATTAAATATGCCTGTTCTGGCGATGTTATATATTCTGTATTTGCAGAAAATCTTTGCAATACTGATGTAGAGTTTTCAACACGATCAATTAAGCGTGGTTCGCTCATTAAGCCATAATTTGAAAATATTGTATAAAATCCGCTAAGTTCAAGTGCAGATAGACCAATACTTCCAAGTGAAATAGAGAGATTATATGGCAAATTTTTCATTCCATAACGCTCTAACTCTTTATAAACTTCAAAAAGTCCAATACTTCTTACAAGATTAATAGTTGCTAAATTCCTAGAGTGTACCAATGCTTCACGTAAGGTAATCATACCCTTATAATCTTTTTCATAATTCTTAGGTTTCCACTTCTTCTCTTTGCCATCATTCTCATACTCATATGTTCTAGCAATGTCTGCTAGTTGTGATGCTCCTGAATAACCTAAGTCAAGTGCTATTTGATAAATAAGAGGTTTTATACTACTTCCAGGTTGACGTTTACTTTGAGTCGCTCTGTTAAAACTACTTTTTGAATAATCAATCCCACCAACAAGAGCTAAAATATCTGCATTTTTATTTTCAAGCACAACCATTGCACCATTTAAATCATCTGCTTTTGTAGAATTTTCATCTAAACTTAAAGCACGCTCAACCGCTCTATCATAAGCAAATTTCAAAGACTCTCTAGCCATCTCTTGATATTTTAAATCAATAGTTGAATGGATTACATACCCACCAGTTCTAATATCACTATATTTTGGTTCTAAGCGACGAAGAATTTCATCTACAACATAAGGAGCACGATTTTGTCCTAATGAGTCATCATACACTAATGGCTGCTCTTGTAGTGCTGAAACAAATGTAGCCTCTTCAATCCATCCTAAACTATACATTCTAGTTAAAACTCTATTAGCTCTACCTAATGCTGGTTCATAATTTTTAGTTGGTGCATAAAAACTTGGAGCTTTTGGAAGTCCTACTAAAATTCCTATCTCTTTTAATGTCAATTCATAAAGTTCTTTATGGAAATAACCACGCGCAGCAGTTTTTACACCATAATAGCCATGCCCGAAATATATCTGATTTAAATATCTCTCTAATATCTGCTCTTTAGAAAGAGTCGCATCAATCTTTAAAGATAGAAGTACCTCTTTAATTTTACGTGAAAACTTCTTCTCACGTGTTAGAAGTGTATTTTTCACTAACTGCTGAGTAATTGTGCTAGCACCCTCAATAAGTGAACCAGCGACAATATCTTTAAAAACTGCTCTAAAGATTGCCCCTACATTAATCCCTTTATGTTCAAAAAACATAGTATCTTCAATAGCAAGAAGTGCCTCTATTAAACGCGGTGGAATCTCCTCATATGTTGCATAAAATCTATGCTCTTTTTTAAAAATATTTGCAATAACTTCACCATTTCTATCTAAAATTTGTGTAGTTAGGCGAGGTTTATAAAAAATCAGCTTATCAGCTTCGAAACGAATCTGATCGTAAAAATATAGAAGAAGTCCAGAAAAAAATAGAAATATTACAATAATTGAAGTTACAAAAAATGTTTTCAACTACGAAACTCCCTTCTTTTAAACCCTGCTTCTATCAAAGTTTTTGTATACTCATCTTTTGGTTGATTTAACACCTCTTCCATTACACCACTCTCGACTAAACTACCATTTTTAATGACAACAATAGTATCACACAATTGCTCTACACTAGCAATATCATGTGTTACATAAAGCATTTTAAATCCTAACTTTTTATGAAGTGAAGCTAAAAGTTCTATCACTTCTAGGCGAATATTCTCATCTAGGGCAGTAGTTGGTTCATCTAGTAGTAATAAAGATGGCTTATTAATTAAAGCCATAGCTATAATTACACGTTGAAGTTGCCCACCACTAAGCTCTGATGGATAACGTTTTAATAAACTTTCATTAAGCCCTAGCAATCTCATTAGCTCCAATTGCTTATCTTTTGGTGCAAAAAATTGCTCCTCTATTACAGTTAAAGGAGATAGTGCCGTAAAAGGATTCTGCGGAACAAAAGAGATACTCTTTCCCTTTATTAATTCTATATCTGAGCTAATATCTAACTCTAATTTCATAGAGTTTGGTAACATTCCAAGGAGTGCTTTAAGAGTTAAACTTTTACCACTTCCACTCTGTCCAACTAAAGCTGTAGCACCACTTACTTCAAAACTTATGTCTACTAGAACTTTATCTTCAAGCTCAATATATAAACGTTTACAAAACATTCAATAATCTCTCAAAATCACTAACATTGTCACCTATACGTGCAATTATTCTAAGCATTGGTTTTTGAACAGTTGGAGGGCGTATTGCACCAACCATAAATCCCTCTTTATTTAAATCATCTTTTTTTTGCATTAATTTTGAAATTGTATCAACATTAATAGGCAATATTAATGAATCCATTTGAATATTTAAAATCTCTTTTACTAACTCTTGACGCTTTTTAATCTCTTTTCTTAATTGTAAACTATTTATTTGTATCCAATCGAGCGATAAATGTGCTAAAAGTGTATCAAAAATAGATGGCGCTGTAGAATAAATAATAGGTTTAGATCTATTTGTTAAATACTCTATAATATGTTTTGATGCTAAAATATATGCTCCATAACTACCATAAGCCTTTCCAAGAGTTCCCATTTTAATATGGTTGGCTTTAACTTCAATGTTAAAATGCTCAAATATTCCTAAAAGGTTCTCACCCAAAATACCAGCGCTATGTGCTTCATCAACAATTAATATAGCTTCAAATTCATCAGCTACACTAAATATCTCACGCTCACATAAATCGCCACCCATTGAATAAACACCCTCAACAGCAATAATTGCCCTGCCCTCTTTTTTTTCACTCAAAAACTCACTCAAATTCTGCGCATCATTATGTCTAAAAATTTTCACATCACCTTGAACAAGGTGAGAAGCTAAATTTCCACTAGCATGAAAATCCTCATCAATAAAAAGAGTATCCCCACGCCTAACAAGAGATTCAATCAAAGAGATATTCGCTAAAAAGCCACTACCAACTATAACTGCATCTTCAAAACCATTAAGAGCGCAAAGCCTATCTTCAAAATTTTTATGAATCTCATTATACCCATTTACAAGCATAGAAGATTTTGGAGCGTGAGAGTTTAATTTTTTCATTCTCTCATATGTCTCATCAAGAAGTTCACTTTTCTCAGAGAGTGCCAAATAATCATTAGAAGCAAAATCGATAAGTGAATTATCACTAAGAGTGCGAACACGCAGACGATTAGCGCGTTTTAATGAATTTAACTCATTACTATATGCCCTTGTAATATCTCTCACACTTTGACTCTTAAAAAAGGTAAAATCTTCTCTATACTCAAACCCATAGCGCAACTTTGAGTTCCTCTAACGCTTTGAATATATTTTTTACAAAACCCCTCAACCATACAAGCACCAGCTTTGGCTTGCCAATCATTAGATTCTAAGTAAAGTTCTAAGTCATCTCTATCAAACTCTTTAAAAATATAATCAGTTGAGCTAATATCTATTAATTGTAAATCTCTTTTTTGTAAAATTGTACAAGTTAGAATAGAAGTTGTAGTACCACTTTGAGTTAAAAGTATCTCTCTTGCTTCATTTGCATCTTTAGCTTTTCGAAGAAGTTTACCTTGTGCTGTTACTACAGTATCTGCAACAAGTAGCGCTAAATCATCTCCATACTCACCTAAACAAGCTTTTAGTTTGCCAATTGAAGCTTTGTACACAAAACTTTTTGGATTCTTTGTACTTATCTGTTCTTCATCATAATCACAACCAGATTGAATAAATTCAATGCCAAATTCATTTAAAATTTTTGCACGAACTTCTGAGGTTGATCCTAATCTTAACAAAAATCTAGAATCCGCGCAGAGTAATGCCCAGATATAGAGCTATAATTCCTAAGATAATATTTATGGGAATCATAAATTTAGCTAAAGGCTCAAGCATCTCTTTAGCTTCTTGCATAGTACCACTTAAAAATGCACGCTCAGCCCTATTTCGTCTATAAATCATAATACCAAAATTAAGTGTCATAATCAACCAGATAGCCTCTTTTACATGAACTATACTAGATAAGCTTGTTCCTTTAAATCCCATGCCAATAGACATTACAACTGCTGTTATAATTATAAGAGCAACGGCAATAGTTACAATTGAAAAAAAATTTCTCAAAATCTCTAATGTACGAGCCATTTTCACTTTTGGCTCTTCTATATTTTGCATTGCAGGATGAACAGCTAAACGCACAGCAATCATTCCACCAACCCAGATAATGGCAGAAATTACATGTAAGAATAGTACTAAAGTAGCATTTTCATTAAAAAATTCTGTAATCATTGTAAATTTTCCTTTGCAAATTTTAGAGCTTTTACTTTTGCTTCATCAAGATGTGAAGGATCTTTGCCCCCAGCTTGTGCAAAGTCATCACGTCCACCACCGCCACCACCAACAATTGGTGCAGTTGCTTTAATCCACGCACCAGCTTTAAGAGTTGCATCTTTAACACCAGCTGCCATTAAAACTTTAGAACCCTTTACTTGAAAAAGCATTACAACAATTCTATCATATGAATTTTTAAGCTCATCTATTCGCTCTTTTATATCACCACCTTGAATTTCATCGACAATAACCATAACATCGCCAACTTTTTCGCCCTTGACTGATTTATTTCCAGCTTTTAAAGCATTTGAGAGTTCATCTTTTAGCTCTTTTATTTGTAGCTTTAAACGTCCAATTCCAGCTTTTAAATCGCTATTTTTAACCTCTTCTTTAGCTTCTAAGTTCTCAACTCTTAAATTTTTTAAATATCTATATGCCGCTTGTGAGCAGAGTGCCTCTACTCTTCTAACACCAGCACTAACTCCACTCTCTTTAGAAATCACAAATGTTCCGATAGCTGAACTGTTTTCAACATGAGTCCCACCACAAAGCTCAACACTCTCTTTATCAAAACTTACAACTCGTACGCTATTACCATACTTTTCACCAAAAAGAGCCATAGCACCACTCCTCTTCGCCTCATCAACACCCATCTCCTGTGTAACACCTCTAATACCTTGTGCTACTAAACTATTTACACGCTCTTCAACTGCACTAATCTCTTCTTTACTTAAAGCTTCAGGGTGAGAAAAATCAAATCTCAATCTATCATGAGATACTTGACTACCAGCTTGCGTTACATGTTCACCTAAAATATCTCTAAGAACTGCATGTAAAAGGTGAGTAGCTGAGTGGTGGCGTGTTGTCTCTTCTCTTTTGTCACTAACAACAACATCAACCATATCACCTACATTAACAGTAGCATTTAAACTAATTTTAGAAAGATTTAATTCAAAAAACTTTTTTGTATCACTCACTGTTGCAATATTAATAATCTCTCCACTATCACCATCTTGCCCACCACTTTGTGGATAAAATGGTGTATCTTCTAACATAATCCAACCGCTCTCACCTAAACCTAAACTCTCTATTCGTTTAAATTCAGAATCAAGAAGAGCTAAAACTTTACAATTTTTAGCTCTTATATCGTAACCTACAAATCTATTTACACCAAACTCTTCAATCAAATCTTTAAAATCACCACCATTTTTAGCATCACCTGAACCTTTCCAAGCACCCTTAGAACGATTTTTCTGCTCTTGCATTAAATCCTCAAATTTATTAAGGTCTAACTTTAAACCATTTTCTCTGAGCATATCTTCTGTTAAGTCGAGTGGAAAACCAAAAGTATCATAAAGTTTAAATGCAACATCACCACTAAAAATCTCTTTTGTATTTTTAAGCTCTTGTTCAAAAAGTTCAATTCCAGAGGCTATCGTTTTAAAGAATCTCTCCTCTTCAAGTTTAATAGCTTTTTCAATTTTCTCTCTATTTTGTGCTAAATAACTATAATGTCCACCCATAATTTTCACTACAGTAGCGACAAGTTTGTACATAAATGGCTCATTGAGTCCTAGCAAATATCCATGGCGAATTGCACGACGAACAATACGGCGCATAACATAACCTCGACCTTCACGGTCAAAATGTATTCCTTGTGCTATTAAAAATACTGCTGTTCTAATATGATCTGCAATTACTCTATAACTAGCTCCAACTTCATAAATATATTTTTTATTTACCATCTTTTCAACATCTTCAATTATTGGCATAAAAAGAGAGCTATCATAATTGCTCTGTTTACCCTCATGAAGTGCCACAACACGCTCATAACCCATTCCAGTATCAATTGATGGTTTTGGAAGAGGATTTAATATTCCTGTGCTATCTCTATCATACTGCATAAAAACAAGATTCCAAATCTCTAAAAACCTATCACCATCACCACCTAAATAGTCCTCTTTAGTATTAAAATTTTCAGCACCTTGATCATAAAAAATCTCACTTGATGGTCCACATGGTCCAGTATCTCCCATTTGCCAAAAATTGTCTTTATCTCCAAGTCTTAAGATTCTATCTTCTGCAATGTGTATTTTCCAAAATTCATGTGCATCATCATCACTATCATGAATGGTTACCCAAAGTTTTTCAACTGGAAACTTTAAGACTTCTGTAACAAATTCCCAGCCATAAGCAATTGCATCTTTTTTGAAATAATCACCAAAACTAAAGTTACCAAGCATCTCAAAAAATGTGTGATGACGTGCTGTATGACCTACATTTTCTAAATCATTATGTTTCCCACCAGCTCTTAAACAAGTTTGACAACTTGTAACGATTGGTGGGTTTGGACGTGGTATTTCGCCAGTAAAAACAGTTTTAAATGGTACCATTCCAGCATTTACAAAGAGTAAAGAGGCATCTTCAGGGACAAGTGGCGAACTCTCGTAACGCTTATGTCCTTTGCTCTCAAAATATGATAAGTATGCCTCTCTAATGTCCATATAACCCCGCCTTTGAAAAAATAAGACGATATTCTACCTAAAAGGTTATAAACATCTGCTAATATTTTTAATTATTATTAAAAATACTTATGCGTTTAAAAGACTAACAAGTGGGCTATCTATAGGTACTTTTGGTGGCTCTTCTAGTTTTGCAAGATCTAATTGAGAAATTATTCCAGCCTCTCCATTTTCACGTAAAAAAAGTCCACTAGACTTTAATTTTCCCAAATCACTTTTTTCATCTTTATACTCAAAACCAGTATCTATATTACCAAGATATATCGCACCAATGCCAACTTCTCCAAGTGCTAAAAGTTCATTTTTTTCATCATTATTAACCCAAACTCGAAGCTTATCAAAAATAGAATCATTTTCATCAATCCAAAAATTTTTATCTGAATCAAAAAGAGAAAGTTCTTCAAAACCATTACCATTCTGAGAACCAAAAAGTTCATTACCAGCATCAATAGCTCCATTATAATTACGATCTAGTGCTAAAAAGCCATTACCATTTTTCAACTTTGAAATTTGATCACTTGTTCCATCATTATCTATATCAAAATTAAATGTATTACTTGAGAGTTGTGGCATATCTGCATCTAAATTTATCACCAGTGGATCTGCAAAAGATGGAATCTCCACATTTTTACTCTGATATATCTCTTGTGACATCGTAACATTAATATTAATGGCTATCTTTTTATTTTTTGTCTTAATAAAACCCTGCATCGAAACATCAAGATTTTGAATATCATGCGTCTGTAGAGTAGCTACTTTAGGTTCTATCCCTTTTAAAGATTTTAACTTACCTCGCATGTCAACATCTAAGTGTTTTTTGGTACTATCTGGCTGTAAAAGTTGTAAAAACTCTTGAATTAACATAAAATTTATCTTTGAAAGAAGCTGTTTTTCATACTCTGCAACCTCCTGATAATTTGTCTCGATACTTTGAAGTTCATCTTCAAAAGGACTTAAGATGGTGGTTTCATGCGTATATTTACTCTGCATACGCAGTTGGAAATTTTCTATTTTCATGATATACCTCCTGATGTTAAGCAATAGAAATATTTAAATTCCATTACTTATATTTATACTTCCTGCAAAATACATTCCATCTTTTGATATACTATTGCAAATGATTAATATAACCTCTGATAAAACTTTAAAAGTACTATTACCAAATATGAATAAGGCACTTGCTGAGGCAATTAAATCTGCTTCTGTTGAGCAACTTACACAATTAGGTGAGCAAAAAGATATTAAAAGTGTATTAGCCTCTCTTTTTGATGATAAATTTACTACAGAGAAGTCTGATAAAATCATTTTAGATATTCTTAAAAATGCCCCTGTTTTTAAAGAAATGGGAAATTTTTCAAAAGATATTAAGTTGCTTAAACAGGAGTTGAAATCAAAATCTATACCTAAAGAGATAGAGATTTCACTAACTAAATTTATAAAAAATATAGATAGTATTGAACCAAAACTTCTAAAATCTCAAATTACAAATTCTGGAATCTTCTTAGAATCTAAACTAGCAAAGCCAACAACTTTTAAAGAGATATTCAAAGAGATTACGCTAGAAATTAAAACACTATTACAAAAAAGTCCTAACAAAAATGCACGTCAAATAGAGCAACTTTTAGAACCACTAATTCAAGATAAAAACATTCCATCTAATCCAAAAGAGATCCCACCATTACTAAAAAATATCACTAAAATTATAGATGCAATAACAGCACTAAATGAAAAAGCAAATTCGCCACAAACTAAAGAGCTAGCACCGATAATCGATGATTTAAAAAAAATTATAAAACCAGAAATCATTAATAGCAACCCCATTGATATTAAAGCTCTAACATCAAAAATAGAAACTCTTTATGTAAAGGTTGA
>Ga0316207_10001967_pt1 | contig 22781 bp, 24 predicted proteins | sample 6weekpyrite_MG_FD_204943 | JGI IMG/M metagenome (GOLD analysis project Ga0316207, IMG submission 204943) | Microbial mat bacterial communities from mineral coupon in-situ incubated in ocean water Damariscotta River, Maine, United States -... | ecosystem: Environmental > Aquatic > Marine >...
AGCGCAATACGAACGATATTATTCTGTCTTGATAGAACATCAAGATTAAGATCCATTAATGCACCTGATAGCAAAACTGATTTACCTGCTTCTTCACGTATTGCAATATCAGGAACAATTTTGATTATTTTTTTATAAATTGATTTCGATAACATACGAGTCTCCTGTTAAAAGAGACTTAACGATCATATAATTTTGCGTGGTTACTCAACAGGACAGATTAATCATTAAATTAACAGCTAGTCATCCATTCGAATATCCGAATACTCGGCTGTATATTGCCCTACTGGATTAATTATTGGATTATATGTATTGGGGGAGTCTATTTCTCTTTTGAATGCTTAGTATGCAGCACAGCATTAATTAAACGATTACTATTACCTTTTGTAACAACACCGTCATTACCTCTCCTTACTCGATATTCTATTTGTATCACATACTCATTAGTACGCTCATCAAACGTCTGCCCTATCTTTCTAAATGTTGATTTCTTTTTATCAGTAAAGCCGAACATCAAATCGAGTGAACTTAATAATCTGTTCCACTTGTTCATTATTATATCTCCTTTACAGGTATTTATAACTTGGAGCACAGTGGAATTGACTACGAGTCAGCATGAAACTCTACCAGTTTGGTATTGATAGTTGTGAAATGCGCGTAAACAGTGGCGTTATGCAGGTAGAGCAACTAATACCTAATTAGATGCTCCACCTAAAATAGCTTACCTAGCTTATATCAAAACCAGTTACTCACTTAACAATCCTACTGTCCGTTAAACTTCTTTAGTTAATATCTTCTTTGGGTTTTGTGAAATTCAATGTTAAAATTTCACCATTAGCACATTCAATATGAACTGGCTTTCCACTGTAGACCAACTCAACGGTTAATCGTGACATGGCACTCTGCATTTCATCTTCTGAAAGGCCTTTTTCCATAAGTAACTGCTCAAGCTCTGATGACTCAATCGCTTGTTTATCTTTATACGTTTCTTCTATGTTCATTTGTTGTTCTCCAAATTAATTAAAATATATCTTTCATACACGTGGTGATATCTACGACATTGAATAGATATACTTGAAGTTGAATCGATATTGACGGGATAGAATAATAGCGAGAACTATTTTCCTCTCCTCTCCAACACAATCCTTCTGAGAGTTGGTATATCTGTTAATTCAAGATTATATGTTCTAGGTAAATTGGTTTTAATACCCTCCGCTAGCGAATCCATTACCGGATTCTGGATTCGCTGCTTGCGGTATACTCATATAAAAAACATGAGCTTTATTAAATGGAATTATGTTTTCAGTCTTGATCCTCCAAATCAGATACATATTCCATTGATTCGACCGTTTCTTTTTTCTTCTGATCTTCTATAAATTGCTCTGCTTCTTCAGCATCAAAGTTAACCTTCCACCGGACCTGTCCCCATTCAAATACCGTCTTTCTGCCGGCAAGAGCATCTCGACCGAATAATGAAATATTAAACATCCGCCTTCCATCTTCCGAAGTATCCTTAAAGAAGCTAATATGTTTCCATTCACGCCTCCATCTATCCCAACCATCTACACTAGAATTCCATATTGCGTCTTCTGAATATTCAGGTCTATTCGCTATAGTGAATTTTCCAACTATATTTGTAATTGACTGACATAAAATATCATCCAACATATCTACAAATGTTAATGGCTTCACATTAGGATCAAGAACTTTATTAATAAATAACAAACACTCGCTCCTTGAAAGACCGACAAATTCCTCAGAAGGTATATCCTTACACTCAAATACATCATGTATTGATTTTCCTTCATCTATCGAATAATCGAACACATGGCTTTCATTGTTACTGATTTTTATAGAATAGTTTTCAGCATTCATTACTTCACCTCCTTATTAAATTCACCAGATTTTGTGCTAAAACTAAAATTATCTTTATTTTCCACAACTGATTTAGATATATCTATTCTTAATTCATTTCGCAATATATTCATTAACCGATGCATTTCAGCAGGGGATAATTTATTAAGTAATGAACCAAATTGTTTGTCTGTATACATATTTAAATACCTCTTTGTTTGATTAATTTATTTGGGGTGATATGGGTACGAACCAATAAATCACCTTGGAAATAAATATACAGACGCCTTGAAATCCTGCGTCCGATAACGCAGTCACTTTAGTCGCCTAATTCAGTCACATGGCCTATAATACGACCACAAATGGTACTTATTTAAAGGAGTTGCCCCATGAAAAAGCCTGACCTATCAAAGGCTGTGACAGATTTAGAGCTTTATCAGGAAGTTCAACAATGGATGTTTATTGCTTATGAAATAATGTTCACAGATAACTCACAAACTCTCGAAGAATTTGTATACGATGAAGAATTACCGCTCTTTAAATTTATAGATTTCGACCAATATGAGGCTATTCACAACGTAGAACCACTTATTCAACAGATTGTTATGAATGTGATTCTTCCAGAACTAGCCAAGCTCCAAGTGAAAGGAAGTTCTGTTAGAGGGCCTAAGAGCGATCGAATACGCCAGTTCTTTGATAATCTAACAACAGTTCCAATGGATATGTTTGAAGTTGAAGAATATTATGGATTGTCACAAGGAACACTAAAAAATCACAGAAGACACGATCCGTTCAAGGACAGAGGATTGACCGCAACCAAGAAATACAAGATATTCAGACTTCCTATCAAAGACGGCTCGGATTAACACAATTCGTCCCTTGATTCAGTTTCTGTCTTCTTGAGCCAACTCCTGTGTAATTACATATAAATGACCATTGCCTACACCCGGCGTAACTCAGAATTGCTCTTATCCATGGAGTCCCATTATATCTTTTACGGTTTGTAATAGTTTTTAGAATCAAAAGCCAATAATTACGTAATAGCTATGATTACATTATGGGTGTGCGAAGTACGAACCCTATGTGGCTGAAAGATAGGATGTGAGCGTAGCGAGTAGACTATCTGTCTGACTCATGGCTGCGAAGCTGCCTGTATATGGCTCTATATGAGCAGCAGATAGATGTTATGTGAATACAGGTAGGATTAATTAATGTTACTAAGGGTGTACTTCATATATTTGACCTAGCTTAATTTAATTCCTATCGTTCAAGCATATCGGCTTACTTCGAGAGCAATATTTAATAACTATTCTCACTCCCCCCCTTTACAACCAAAAGGTTGAACGGGTGCGGGTTATACATCCGTAAGTGCAAAGCCACACTCAGGCTTGACTGATTGCATTGTGATTTAAACAACTATCTGTCTGCGTATTATTTTACTTGTAAGGATTGCTCATTTTTCGAACAACAGTGATGGCACGAGATACAAGAACCCATAAACTGGAAAAAGGGTGGTTGCTCAAATCAGCGAGCTGTACAGTTTTAAATCTAATTATTACCTGTATATATAACTTAAATACATTTACATCACTTTTATTTATAATTAGATTGTTAGAATTAATTAAAGTTAATAAACTCCTGTAGAATCACCAGTCTATCCACACATTATTTTCCCTTAAATAAAATCCAACCCTAACCCTATAGGTCATTTCATAACTTTTAACTTAGGTCGCTCAATCTTCCTGTTAATGCTGTTTATGACATCCTAGCTTTTGATGAAACATCTTTTAATTCAAGATGGGAATAGCGCATGGTAGTTGTTATATCTGTATGGCCTAGTATGTCTTTAACCTCAAATATGGATAAGCCATTCTGAATTAATCGAGTAGCGCAGGTGTGGCGTAAAGTATGGATAGTGCAGTCAGTTAAACCAGTGCGTTTAAACGGGCCATATCCGTCACAACCTTTGATAGATCAGGCCTCTCACTGCGCAACTCCTTTAAAAAACCATTATATGTAAACATATTTTATCACATGTGACCTAAATAGGTGACTAATGTGACTATGTTGCTGGACGCAGGATTTCAGGACGTCTGTATATTTAAGTCCATGGTGATTAACCAGGTTCACACCCACATCACCTATACAAACCCAAAACTAACCAATAGGTAATTAAATATGAATACAGATAACATGAACATCGAAACAACAACTAATACATCTACTTTTGTCAATAAGATTTACGAACGATCAAATTATTTAACTGATAATATGATTGGCAATCCGGAGCGAAATGTAGTTGATTATGATATCAAGTACCGTATACAGGACTTATATGTATCAGTAAGAATGATACAAATACACGAACTGTTACGTGACGAAAAATATTCAACAGAGGAGAAGAAGAAAATACTCAATCCATACATTGGTGAGGTCTACGGTGATACGGATGAAGAATTTGATCTGTTACTTAATATATCAAGGAAATTAGAATTTATCGACGAACTGATAAAAATTCCAGCCGATACATCAGAAATTACAAGAAAGAATACGGAGTTCTACTTCACTATTTTACGAGAAGCTGGAAATCTAATAATTGACAATATATTAGATGAATCTATAACATCGTGTAGATACAACGAAGTTCAAGAAGAAATAAATCAAGATTATGAAAGATCAATGAATGATCTTCAGGATAATATAAGAGAAACTGTGAATTATATTATTAGAAAGAATGAAGGAGCACTGAAACTAAATGATAGTGAGAAATTCGATCTCGGACTGGAGGACCAAGATATAAATGATTAATAAATTCATATCACTTGTATAGTGAACCCTCACGATGAATCCAGAATCCGGTAATGGATTCATCGTAGAGGTTTTCACAATAATCAAAGTAAATATTTTTTACACTTCACCTATTTCACTATCGACAGTCTTGACCGTACAGATTCCTCGTTAATACTGTTAATAACATCTCTGGCCTTGGAAGAAACATCTTTTAATTCAAGATGGGAATAGCGCATGGTAGTTGTTATATCTGTGTGGCCTAGTATTTCTTTAACCTCATATATGGATAAGCCATTCTGGATTAACCGAGTTGCGTGAGTGTGGCGTAACGTATGGATAGTACAGTCAGTTAAACCAGCACGTTTAATTGCTTTACGAATCGCTATGGTCGAATGATTGCGGGGTCCACCTTTTTTATTAGCAAAGACATACGATGTGTTATTACTTATGTGTCTGCGTTGTAGGATGCGGTATACCCGATCACTCATGTACAATATTGATTCGTTTTTAACCTTAGGTCGCCACAACCGAATTTCACGGGTCTTTAAATTAATACTACTCCACTTAATCTTAGCAATTTCAGAATACCTGGCACCTGTATCAAGCAATAACACTACAAGATCATGGTTATCCTGCATAGCGCACTTCATCAAGTCAGCACGATTACTATATTCAGGAAGCCCATCTGCCTCACGCTTAGGGTTTAATTCAGATAACAATCGCCGTTCTTCTTCACCATTTAGATAGCGCAACCGATGCTTCGGTAGTTTTAATGCAGGAAACATCAGGTCTGATGTCTGATAACCCATTTTCTGCCCATACTTCCACGTTCCCCGTATCAGATTAAATACATGAATTATTGTGGAATTACAAACACCTTCGCGTAGTCGCTTCTGAACAATCACCTCAATATCCTGATTGGTTATTTCATGCAGGTAACTATTAACTGGAAACAATCGAATCAAGGTCTTTGATTGTGATAATAGAGTTCCATAGTTTGATGTTCCCTGTTTGGTTAAAATAAACAGCTCCATTAATTCGAAAAAACGAATGTATGGCTTGTTACCCAGCATTACTTGTGAATGTATTTTAACCATCCATTCCCGTTCCATCCGTTCAGCCACCCGTTTACTAGTCGTTTTCGAGGACTTGATGTAGGTCTTACCCTTAAATTGAAATTGTATATACCAGTTTTTGCTATTTCCCCGCTTGAGAACGCTCATATATCACTTGCTCTATCTGTATTGGTTATAAATTAACCATCCCCCATACCCTGAGAGCAGACAACGATATTTGCATCATAAATACTGGGGATGATATCGAAGGCATAAAGGCGGGCTGTTACCGAGTTCCCACCTCCTTTCGCCCACTTTATGCCCTTCGCTGTCATCATTTCGGTCGCCGGGAACTCGTCCGAATAAAAATCCAAGGTAACAGTCATCTTTTTTTACATTATGAATTAGACTTAACCAATCCTTTAACACTGGAACTAGGTTTAATTTACGTGGAAGATATACATATCAACTTCTTTAAGAGTGAGAGCGACACTATGGTGGTTCCCAGTGAAGCCACATGGGACCAAATAGTTGAATTCTTTACTTCACCTCATGAAATTATTGAAAACAAGACCGATGCCAAATTATTCAACTTTGCCCATTACAAGGACTTATCTCAGGTTCCCAATGATCGAAACTACTGGATATATGACAACGCAACAGACCTGTGCCACGTAAGGCGTAAACAGATCAATCTTGTTGAGAATCATTGTTTTGTAGTCGATTATGACGATACAAGCTCAATAGATGAAGTAAGAGAACGATTCAAAGAATATGAATACATCTTATACACATCATATCGCCACCTCTATGACGGTGAAACTGAAAAGTTCCGAGTAATCATCCCTTTCAAGTCACCGATACCCTCTGGAAGATCAATGGATGAGTACGGAAACATCACCGAAGAAGGTGACTGGTATGCTGTCAAGCAATCACTTAAACAATTAACGGGTTCTTGTGATAATACTTCTTTTAACCCTAATACAATATACAACCTACCCTCTTGCCCCAGCTCAAGAGTAGATATGAGTTTTAGCGAACATCACAAAGGCAAACGACTAGATTGGACTCTACTGGAAAAATCAACATTTAATCCAAATCATTCAACCACCACACCGACACTCAACCAAAATATTGATAAGGGGTATCTGCCCGCCGATACGATACTCCATACTAAAACTGGCGACATCAAGCTATCAGAAGTAACAGGAACAATCCAAGGTGTTTTATGCCCTAATCCGGAGCATGATGACCAAAAAGGCTCTGAATTTGCAAAAAAGGTAGAACATTCTGGAAACATTTTTGTTTACTGTAAGAAGTGTAATAAAAGCTACTTCATGCAAAGAGGTAATTACTCTACTAGCGATAAGAAACCAATATATCCACACCAGAAATACACAGAGTACGACAAATTACTCGATGATTTATTCGAGTATCCAGACAATAAAATCTATGAAGACCCAAAGGATAGAGAATTAGTTAAAAAAGAACTAGCTTCTATTAAAGAATTAATCAATGAGGATGTTGGATATACCACAGGAGCACCTTACCCTGTAACTATAGACTTGCACACCAGAAAATATAAATCGCATATCATTTACATGACTGAAGGTGCAGGTAAGAGTCGACTAGTCCTTGAAATGGCTAATGAAGGCCAGAAAATCATCTTTGGATGCAAATCATGGGATCAAGTAGAGAGTAAATACAAAGAATATACTGAAGCAGGAAAAGCAGGTAAATTCGGGGTAAAAATTGTTCGTAGCAAAGACGCTAAAGCACGTTCACGTTTTAACACAAAGGTCATTCGGGGAGAACAGAAACACCCTTTTACTCCTGCGAAGATACTTGATGAAGAATCGATAGAAGCCTTTATCAAAAACAATTCAGATTTGAATCCAGATTTCATTCGATTAACCTGGCAGTTCTTAGAAACAGATAAGCTATCTTTCAACGAAATACCATATCAACAAGAACAGGGCCCCGATAGCCTTTTTGATGATGAATTAACCCCGTCTCTAGCTGATAATAATACACGAATCATTCTCACCACATTCGAACAACTTCGGATTCATAGATTAAAAAACATTTATATTCCAAAAGACTGGCTAATATGGTTCGACGATCCAGACATGTCAGATGTAGTCGATATTGAACCCTACGATACAAAAAAGTGGGCAGAGTTATCAGATGACAATTTTGAAAAGAAAACCAGAGATATAAACGGTAAAACATATTTCAAAAGAAATCCCGAACAATCACTTGGCAAATCTTTACAACAATACAAATGTATCTACACCACAACAGAAGGCATCACTCGTCGTGGTATCGAACTGATGATGAATAATCGCCAAGAAGAATTCATTACCCATGACAAGATGTACAATATTTCAGGTGGACACATAACCATACTCGGGACTGAAATGGTTCGTAAACGCTATGATGGAGTCATTCCATTATTAGCAAGACGATTAACAAAGGAAAAGCATCCAACACTACTGATTGCCGACGGCCTTTCTTCTGAAATTAACCACAGCAATAACAAAGGAAGAAACGATTTAAGTAAAACCAACCTGCTGGTCGAATTAAGTATTCCTCACCCTGCTCAAATTCGCACCATATGTGACTCACTTTCTTTACCATTCAGAAGCAACAGAACCGAAATTACACGCTCCATCGTACTTGATAGATTACATCAAGCCATCGGTCGAAACAGTGGATACCGATGGCATGGTTACAAATGTGTCGTATTAGTTGATAAAAGTATTCATAAAAATATTATCAATGAAACTCGTTACAGGATTGATGATGATAACAGCGTTATAATCGATAGAACAAAATCCATGTCGAGTAAAGATACCAGAACGACTGATAAAGCATGTCCTATCGTTCATCACGTTGAGAGCTTCTTAAATAATTTGTACGCGTACATATCAGACAACAGAAAGGTTAAACCTGATATAAAGTTCGTATTTGATTCAATAACTGAACAACCTAAAAAACTGGGATATTCAATAAGATTGATCGTAGCGTTATCTCAGTTATCAAACATAGGCATTGAAAAAGGATTTACTGAACCAGCCAACCTATCCCCCGCTCAGAGAAGCTACTGGAATATTATCCAATGGATTATTGATACTCACATACCAGAAGACAAAAAAGTCTTCGTTAATAAACAGGTTCGAGAAATGATAAAGGATTTAAACTGATAGTAATGTCGTGGATTGCTTTTTACCCATTCACCCAGCTAACAATTTTCTCACATACTAATGTGTACTTAGGGTAATTAGTTTTTATACCCTGAAAAGAATTCGTAAAAATATTTGTTCTTTGCCAGGCAGGTAGCGCTTTTCTTCTCGCGGTTTGATTTTGCTTATACGGTGCATCAAGGCATTCTTCCAAATCATTATCCCATTCAACAGAAACATCCTTAGACGTTTCAATTTTAGAAATATCTGCTCGCGCCTTCGCCGTTTTCTGTTTTATCTCTCCTGCTTCATCCTTATCTGTATCAGTTACTGCACAAAACGGTATTTTAAGCTTTTGCGCTATCGAGGCGAAATCAGAAATATTCCCAACACCTCCACAGCTTAAAATACTAATACTCATAGCCTCAAGATCTATGTCAGCTAAATCAAGGTACGTTTTAATTGCAAAAAAATCATCTTTCCCTTCACAAAGAATGACCTTTTGTGCAAAAAATATTTCATGATTGCCATATTCATCAATTTTTTCCTGGATCTTCAACTCCTCAGTTATTGATGTGGTTAGTAATGCACCATGCTCAACACTGTCGCCTTCTCGTTGTATACGATTTATACTTTGCTGTTGCTCAAAGCTAATAAATTCAGGGGAATGCGTTGCGCAAAATATGTACCACCCTTTTTGTGCCAACTCATGAAACAAGTTTCTTAACTTTCTTTTGAGATGCGGATGTAAATATGTTTCAGGTTCTTCATACAGAATAATTATATTATCCTTTTTTCCCTTATCTATATCTGCCAACACTTCTAACGCAGCAAGTCTTACTAAACTTTGAAACCCATCACCCATACGATCAAGTGGGGTACTTGCTGCCCCCATATCAGCTGCAAAGGAAAGTAAAAGCTGCTGTTGCAGCCACTCCTCCACTGCCTGCAATAGCGGATTCAATTGAATAGAGGTTTGTTTTCCTAAATAGGTTGATAGTGAATTTTCAAGCGCTGGTTTTAACGTATTTTTCCAGTATGGAAATTCTTGAATAGCAGAAGCAAAAAAACTATGTGCCTGTTCAATGCCTTTTGGCATCTGCCGTTTCTCAGTTCCATACTCAAACTCCCATTTTTCCTCAAAGAATTTTTGTGAAAGGATTTTTGCCAACTTGCTTAGGGGGCCTGTCTTCCAATGGTATAAGGAACTATCAAGATTAGACGACGTTAAATACCAAATTTCAGGAACATTCTCTCTAATATCATCCAGTCTAGCATTCCTTAATCTGAATCCATGATTTGCTTCTGGGAACTTTTCAGCATCTTGTTTAGTGGTCTTAAGTTGAGTTGTGAGCGATATACTTTTTCCATCCCGATCCAGTAAGTGATGCGAATGCTCCATTCGATCACTAGTTTTGTAGTATTTCCCTGAAACTTCAATAGACTTAACTTCTGACACAGCACCAACAGTATGCACCGTTGGGAGATTATCTGAAGAATGAAAATCAACCTGGATTGAAAAGTTATTTTCCTTACTGTCATCACTTTTGTGAAAAAAGTCATAGGTATCAGGAACAAACTTATGAAAACCACCGGCTTTAAATGCAAAAGCGATTGACTTCAATATAGTTGATTTACCAGCATTGTTGGGGCCGATTAAATATGTTGGAGTTTTATCAATAATATCGAGTTCAAAGAACGGTATACCTCTGAAGTTTTCTATTTTTAACTTCGCTGGTTTGAACTCTATCATCGTCTTTTACTTCCTTGGATATTGATGGCTTTAGGTGCTCACACAAGAGCGTCATCTTGATTCTAACGGAAAGACTATAATTATGGATATAGTATTCGGGTTCACAAACAAAGTTTGTTCACCCAATAAGACTCCCCCAAATACCTCATTTCATTCGGAATTTGAGAGGTTTCTAAGGATTTAAATTCGCTTTTAAACGGTTATTTTCATTAACCTACTGATATACAACAACTTTTCCCTTTTGCCCTTATATTACTTATAGAGAAAAAACCGTATTTCCTTAAAATTCATAGAGTTACGATAAAAAACCTAATTAACACAGAAATCTTACTTAAAAATACTCAAATCACACCTTTCGAACCGTTTCTGAACCGATTTCTCACTAACTGGTATCAGATAACATATTTCACACGATCACCTGGAATTCACGTTTATATAAAGTATTACACCCGAACTCGTCTCTGAACGTATATCTGCATCGCTAGACAAAAAAAAGAGGTGGTATCCCAAAGGTAAGCCACCTCTCCACAGACCGACAGGGATGTGAATTGATCAGACCGATTTCTTCAACTTCCTGCGAATATTGTACACATACGTCATTGAGCCTTTCGGGGTGAGATTGGCACCTTCAACAAACGCCATTGATATGACCTCTCTTGATTCATCTTTGATCAGATCGTACATCTTGGTAGCGACATCCATTTTGGTCGTATCTGCCTTTTTCGATAGCTCTTTACCAAGTTCAACTGCTTTCTTGTAATTAGCAGCATTCTTCGGTGTTGGCATTTTGGCCTTTTCATTAGTTTTTGGTTTAACGGCTATTGCAGGTTTAACAGATTTAGTGCTTGATGGTGTCATGATACAAATTCCTAACTTGATTTACTACACAATGAATATCATGAGTCGTTTCAATTTCAGTTCCTGGAATATCTTCCAGTACAAGGTATATCGCCTCAATCAATTCGTTCCCTGACAAATCAACTCCGAACTGTTCAATAACGAACATGACTAACTCATCTATCTGTTCGTTACTAAGAAAACATTGGATTTGTTTTTGATTTGCCATAAAGGGACTATCAAGCATCTACCAGATAAGACAACAGCAATCACTACACATAAACCATTAATTCTGGTTTGTTTGTAAACTCTCCAATACATTACGTGCTTTAACACTTATATCTGTTCGTTCAAGGTGAGCATATCTTTGTGTTGTGGATATATCTGTGTGACCAAGAATATTAGCTACTTCATACAGTGATAATCCTGCTTGAACTAATCGACTTGCACACGTATGTCGTAGATCATGAATTTTAAAGTTTTCAATACCTGCACGTTTTATAGATGCTCGTATCCCTTTAGGTGCATAACCACGAGGCTGACCTTTGTTATTTGTAAATACGTGTTCATTGGATACTTTAGTTTCAAATCGACGCGTAAATATCTCTTTAACCCTTGAGGTCATATAAACAATCGATTCATTTCTTACCTTTGGACGCCATAGATTGATTGAACTATTTTCAATATCGATGGCAGACCACTTTAGATTCGCTATTTCGCTGTATCTGGCACCTGTATCCAGTAGTATCACGACTAGATCATAATTATCCTGATACTTACGGTGTTCCTCTACAGGACGTTTTTCATAATCAGGCCTGTAATGACGTTTATGTTTTGGGTCTAGCTCAGTGAGTAAACGTGATTCTTCTTCATTTGATAGGTAACGTAATCGGTGTTTAGGTAATTTAATCTTTGGGTAATCAATTTCTTTCACCAAATAGCCATGATCCTTGGCCCAAGCTACAGTACTTCTAATGATTTGAAAGTTGTGTTTAATTGTCTGGGCTGCTGTCCCTTCTTTTTCACGCGAGCTTTTGAAATTGGCCAAATGCCAACTACGAATTTCATCAACATACATATCGGTGTTGAATCTTTCATTGACTGTATTGACATTAGTTTTGGCATACTGATGGCCTTTTGTGCCTAGTTTTTGATCAAGATATTTTGTAAACGCATCACATAGCTTGATTCGTGGCCGCTCACCTAGTTCTTCGGTTCGATGAATTTCATCTTTCCACTCACGCTCTATGCGTTCAGCTGTACGTTTATTGGTCGTTTTTGAACTACGGCAGTATGTTTTACCGTTATAGTTAAATTGGATATAGTAATTACCTACTCCATTACGTTTAAATACACTCATTTATTAGCAACTCCTTATATCAATGACGCTTACCGACTCGTAAACCGTCATTGCTATTTATGCTGCCAATCAACGGGGCTCACGTGGCTAGGGGAAGCTTTTTCTGGGTGATGAATGACTCTGTATTAGTAAAACCACTGTTTATAGGGGGCTCCATCCTCGTAACGAAAGTCGTGTAGATTCTAAACAGGGCGCTATCCTTAGCTGATTGTTTACATGAGGTTACAAAATTGGTGTAGTGTTAATTGATTTACTGGTGGAAGACTTTTATCGTTGAAATGAATTGACCCAAAAATCAAGTTCCGTATTTTTATCTTGTGATATACGAGGATACAATGCTTCGGATGCGCATGAGAATCTACCATTGTATTCTTTTGCTCCATCACAATCAGCAAGTATTAACTGCGCCACGCTTATACCCGGATACAACACTAATGGCACTTCACCATGATTAACAAGCTCTAATGTTACTACACCTGTAAATCCAGGCTGTATGGCAGTGGCAGTGGCGATTAATAAACCGGTTCTTCCCCAAGATGATCGTGAAGTAACTGAACCCGCAACTGTTTTTGGAAGCCGAAAATACTCGAGCGTTCCCGCCAAAACTAATTCTCCAGGATGAAGATAAAATGCATTTCCAAAATTTACGTAGTGCTTAGTTTGATATCGATGTATTTTAGTAGTATCAGATGCCGGGTCTATGGATGATAAATTTCCTTTTCGGGTAATTATAAAATTATTTCCCAAACGAACATCTATTGACGCCTCACCAATTTGCTCTTCAGTTATAAGCGGTGTAATAATTAGCCTGTCTTCATAAGACTCAGATTGGAGTATACCCTTTAACCTATCATGCCCTAGTATAGACATTCCTATATCCCTTGACTGCGCATATATTGTGAATATTTTGAACTAAGTATAATGTACTCAATAGCACTTAAAGTTAAAGAGTGTGTTTTCTTAATTTCATGTTCTGTAAGATGGATGATTCGCTGACCTTCAATTCTACTTCCTGCCAACTGATATAACCATGCTGATAAAATAGCGGATCGCCAATTTGCTGATTTCTGCTCAGGATGCACCCCTAATTCATTAGGTGGAACACCAAGGTATAGACGCTTCAGAAGCTCTGGGATTTCAGAGGTAACTAAACTAGAGTTGTAACACACATTATTTGTTTCATTTTTAGCATACTCTAATGCATCAGGAAGCGTAGAGTTTACCCATGCATACGCTGCTTTTAGTATTGGATCATTATTAATCGCATCTTCATCAATTGTAATTGAAGTAATATCTGACATATGCGCATAAAAATTTGTAACAAATTCTTTAACTCCTTGCGGTAAATCTTCGTCTGAAAAACCAGTTAATGCATCCCAGTATCCCTCATCAATAAGTATTTTATTAATAATTCGCAGCCGCATTCTTGAGGGCGGATAATACGATGGTTTTGCCGGCACATGATCAAAACCATCTGGCTGCAATACGTCATATGAAGCAAATAGTGCACTTGGCCCAAAAATAAGCACTGCAACACAATCAGATAATAATTCCTGTATACCTCTTTTATGCAATTCGATAAGCATTCCGACGTAGTGGCGTTTTGCGTTAGTTAACTCAACCCCTGAAAGCTTCATCAGTTCCGTCTTGTATTCTAATTCAACGATGTCTGCGGCAACTTTTAGTCCATCCCTAAAATCACTAGTCAGTTCATAGTCATTTAGAAAACCATCAGCAATCATGTGACCGAGTTCATGCCCAAATACTGAATGAACAAGAATATTGTCTCGTTCAATACGAGGAAATGATATCAAATTTAGAGAGTTCGGGCAGTCTATAAAGATTTCATCACATACTCTTTTTGGGAATGCATGAGTAACAGATCTCTTAAGAATCGGAATAATATCAACTATTGAATAATTATATTCTGCTTGAGGCCAAGCAAGAAGGCGCGCACTAGGATTAAGTGAACTTAATAAATCTTCAAGAATATATACCAATCCTCTTGGAGTCTGTTCTGTATTAGCGTTATCTAAGAACTCTAGGTATTGACTTAAAGATTGAGCAAGTTGGCACGCAAGGGATAAATAGTCAGAGTCAGTAGAATTAGTTATTTCTTGCGATAACTTTGAGAGGACTTTGTAAAGAATATCAATTACAAGTTTGGGAGAGTTTGTAGGGAAGTCGCCAGCATAAATCTCATCAAGACGGTCTTTAAGACCTATAATAAGAGTTTGCGCACGACGCTTTAAATACGTCTGCTCAGAAAATTTGTCAGAAGCCATATTTTACTTAGCTATATAATCTTTTATGGTTAAGACGGTTCTCTGAAAGTGACGTCCTCAATGATTGGTAGATTGCATTAAAAATATCAATTGAAAACCCAAGCCTCTTTGTATCAACCTCAGTAATAGGTTGTTTTTCGGCGGCCGAATTAATTGAAGCAGCAAGATCACGAAAAAAGTCAGCCACATCTTGGTTTTCATTAACAACAAGCTTTTGGAGCATGTCTAAGGGACTTAAAACAAGCGTAAGCGCTGCAAGGGCGTCACTTGACCTATGCTCATGCTGCTCTTTCGAATCTACAAATTGAGCGCCTTCTGATATTTCTTGTAAAAAAATTGCAGCTTCATTCAATACCTCATAATCACCTTCAGTCAACTGCTCAGCAGCAAGGGATTTAGCAATTACCTGTTTTGCTCTGGCCGCAAGAAACCCATACTGAAGCTCTTCTGCATCTCTAGTGTAGTGATGTGTTGCACTCATAATGGCTCCTTATACATTCCACAAATATAGTTCATGACTTGGATATTTCATTACTTTTTTGATTTAGCACTCTAACATTTTTTACATCATAACCAATGCGTTTTTCTCTAGCTGCCTCATATCGCTTTCTAGTCTCAGGTTCAGAACTTAACTTTTCTTCAATGAAAAACTCTAATGCGCTACGAATCACACCTGACTGTGGCGCGCCATAATGTGCCTCACAAAAGTCTATAAGACGATCATTAAGGTCTTGTCCGAGTTCAATTAGAGTTTTTTTACCCATACGATACTTTATATCTGCTTACCTTAGTATATACTAGTATATACTAAGGCATCAAAAATAACATGCAATAATAGTTCGTTAAATATCAACCATAGGAGTCGCCCCATGCAACTATATGATATATAAGAATATTTAGTAAAACGATGGCAAAACAAAAATCACCGACTACACCATCAAGTAAATTTAGACACTAATTACTTGGGGCAACGTTCAGAAGAGTCATTAAATTGTATAATGTCCCATCTACCCTATTAATACATAAAAATGGAAAATCTCAACGATTTGTGGCTTCAGATAACTTTGCAGCCTATATCAGCAAACCCTCCTTATCATCTGGCCAGTACAGGTTACTAATTTAACAAATACGTCAATCAGGACGCTTGTATGCTCACGTCTATTACGCAAGCGTTAATGTCCGCTATTTTCTATTTTTTATACATCTGACTGACTGCTAATACTTACGGTTTCAACCGGTCGATGCTTGTTGTATATAAATAGTTCAGATCAAGCGATTACATCTTAAGTATGTACTTATATCTGGAAGTATTGAAGCACGTATAAAAGACTATTGTTTTCATGTATCTACTATCTATAATCAGCACTAGCTTATAGTAGTTGAGGATGTGATTTGCGAGCATCCTCAACTTTAGTTCGGCAACACTTCTTATATTTCCTCCCACTGCCACAAAAGCAAGGGGCATTCCTGCCTGGTATTTCTGATGGTACAACAGCCGGTTCCACTAAAATCAGCTCTTCCATTTCAGGACTTTCATGCCAATCAAATTCGATATAGTCCGCAGAGTCAAAAACCTTATTATTTCCATTGCAAAGTACACCAAATACAATACTTTTTTGTGTTTTTCTGCGGTACTTTTCTATCAATCCACGTTTTTCCATATTGGCCTTAAGCTGTTCAAAAGTTACCGCACTTGAGCCAACAATGCTTATAACCGTATCTCCCTGCTGAAATGTCATCCTTCTAAAACCATTGTGGGGTATTTTGGAGTTTTTCAATTCTCTGAGAGCCTGTTCAATACTGATCAAAACAGCATCTTCAAGTTCCAATAATGCAAATGTGATCCAGCGTGCGCCATCATCATTCCAGTCTTTAAGTTGAGCAAAGATACGTTCAACTCTATCAGGCAGCCGCAGTTTTAATTCAGGTTCATCGGGATATTCACCTCTTTTAAACGCCATCAGTTGGTCAAATTTTTGAGAATAGCCGCCAAGTGAAATAATATTAGGTATTTGGTCTGATGCATCTATCATGTTGGGTAGAAGCAGGCGACAATCTAAGTAAGACGAGATCAGATCAATTTCATCGCCTTGCCAACTAATAGTATCTTCCAGCACGGACAATCTCTTACTGATATAGTGCAAAAAGGTATCTGGTGATAAATTGGCAAATGTCAGTAACTCCAGATCTGATTCACATATAGAAAACGGATATTTGTCTTCCATAAATAATCCAAGATCTTTAAGCTCATTTAGCTGCGTCGCTACGCCCGCCAAGTGATGGAATGACACTGATATGGGGAAAATACGGTTTATACTTTCTGCCTTAAAGATCAGCTCACGTTTTGTGTTTGCTTCTACAAATTTACATTCCTCATTTTGTTCAATATATTGGATAGATCTTAAAGATTGTTCATATGCATCATGAACATTTTTTTTAATATCTGTTCTTAAGCGACCACCGTCTCCTGTGATTGCTTCAAATCTAAATTGCTTAGCTTTAGCCTCTATGACTAGAAGAAACGGCCCCCATTTAACAGCTAAATCAAGTTCCGCAGTGCCATTATCTTTTGTTGGATCTGGATAGGTTAGATTTTTATAGACACAGTCTTCAGAAAAGATTTTTGACAGGTGTACAAACGTTTTTTCTTCTAACCAATTAGCTTTTTTCTTCTGATATCGTGAGCTGTAAAATTTATCATCTGATTTAACGATTTCTTCAAACTTGTCCCAAATTACATCAAAGCCATTAGATATCTCTGAAAATATAATCTTGCCAGAAGTCAGTTCGTAAAAAGACTTCCGCTGCATATGATCAATGTCAACAACCGACTCCTTGTTAACACAAAAATGCCGTTTGAAAGCCGAAATTTCATTCTCAGTTAGTCCCGGTGAAAGATCTAATGACACCAAATCAGTCGGCAGTTGTTTCGGCATTATCTCGTTTTGAATCGTATAATAGCCGAAACAAAATGCTGCCACCTCACCATCCTTGCCTTTGGGAAATGTATCTATAAAACCCTGTTCTTCTTTGGTAGTCTTCTTCTTTTTAATAGCAGCACGATAATGTGACTGCCATTCTTTACCAACTTTTCGATATAGTGTTAGATTATCTGAAGAAACACCTTCGGTACGTTTAATCAGTGCAAGCACTAGATTAACAGTCCGACTTGGGGAAATACCAATCTTCTGTTCATACCAATTGTCAAAGTGTCCTTGAACAAATTTAATTTTATTGCAGGTTTGCTCTGGATAGGCCGAACCTCTTACTATTTTAGAGTACATTTCCAGGCGAGCTGACATGTCAGAAATATTTCTTTGACCATTGTCTGTTGGAAAATCATCAAACATGTTTCCGTGAGCTATGGTTTCCAGTAATTCATAGCAGTGATTTGTTAGTATAGGGGAGATGGGCAGATCGCTATTGTCGCCGAATTTAGGTATACATATCTTTGCCAATGTTTCTAGCATGACAGGATGATTACCATAAGTATCCCCTAAATTTTGTTCTGGAGACATAAACAAAAGCTGAGCAATCATGCAGGATAACAATGCTTCAGCATTGGTATTTCCAACAAGCTCTTGCAACTCTTTTACTGCTTCGTCTTTTTTGGCTCTGATTATTTCAAACATACTATCCATTGACCCTCTTTCTCAATAAAAAACACCCTAATCAAAGGCCAACAACTTTCCAAATAGTTACTCCGTCTATGCTCACTAATGATAGCTGCAGTCAATATATTTTTCAGACAAGGGCGGCTTTGCAAGTATAAGTCGACTCTTGCTAGTTGCTGTGCCAATGACTAGTCCAGGCTAAATTGCAGCAATTTATAAGATCAATGTGTAACAAACTATGCTCCCGTGTACATATAAATTTGCCTTCTACTGTAGTTTTAAAAATCATGCTAACAGGCAGCAACATATTGTGAAAGTTCTAATGCATAACTGGTAAGAGCTGGAAACTGTTTGTAACTATTGAACAGAATCACCTAAATGAACTCGCGTAAAAACTCATTAGCTTATTCGGACACCCAGCTTAGTTCAATCAAAAAAGCCCCACACAATCACTTACCGCCATTCTGTTATTTTTGTTTTATTACTTAACCTGGGTGTCCGGCTTACTCCGAACCTTTAACTCTGTTTATAGTGAGAGACTCGTTTTTTTGCGCCTGTTACATTAATTCGCATCTGAATAAGCTGTTGACTCACGCCATACAATGTAACTGCTTCGTGTAGAGGCATTTTCTTACTTACTATATACAGTGCAGCTTCTTCTGAAATTAATAATGCGGGTCCCATCCAATTTGCCTCATTCTCTAATTCTTGTATTTTAGTATTTAAGAAGCGCTCCCCGCTATCAGTGAATGGTGGTGTCGGTGAGTGACCTAAAATGGCATGACTTAATTCATGAGAAATATTGGCCGCCTGCCTGCGAGGATGGTGGGAGTCATTATGAACTATTAGTCGTTTTCGACCATTAAAAACTGTTACCGCTGAGAAAACTTCTTGATTTATGAGCGTCAGGTATTGAATAGCCCCCTCTACATCGTTAAGTTGTGAGAGCTTGAGGATTGGTATTGATAGGTGTTCCGCTAAACTCCATGGGCATAAAGATTCGAATGGTTTCTTCCGCAACTCCGCCCTGAACTCTTTTGCATATTCATTGGTTTCTTTCTTAAATCCCCTCCTTAACTTCATTCTTCATTCCTTTCGAAGCTTTTCGTGCGCAGCTCTGACTATTGCTTCGATTGCAGCCGCCGCGTTGGTGTCAAGGCTCGGATCAGCCCTAAATAGTGCAGCCACTTCCTCTATTGAGCTTTGTGCCATTTTTTCCTGGTTATGACCGACAATATAATTGTCCACATTCAGATTAGACCATGCTGCGAGCGCAGCCATACCATCAACATCTGGCCGCTTACCTTGAGCCATACGTGTTAATGTCGAAGCACTAACTCCCGACTTATCAGCTACTTTTTTCCAGGTTAGTTTCTCTTTTTTTCTTACAGTATCAAGTGCGTCATAAAATGCATCTACATCAAATTGGCCTTTAGACATATACCTTACCTTATTTAATTTGATTTCATTATTGCAATATAGTTTGACATGTGAAACCATTGTGTTGTAAATTGCATTCTAGCAATTATATTTCAACTATGAAACAGGTATAGGTTATTTATTATGTCGAAGAAGAACCAACACGTAGTGCCTCATGGCAACGACTGGGCTGTCAAAGGCGCAGGAAATAGCAAAGCAACTTCTGTTCATTCAACCCAGGCAGAGGCTATTCAAGAAGCCAGAGAGATAGCACAAAACCAAAAATCCGAAATGTTTATTCATGGCACCGATGGACAAATACGAGAACGTAATACTTATGGCAATGACCCACATCCACCCAAAGGCTAATATTAGAAAACTATTATGAATGCTAAATTTGAATTATTTATAGGGCAAGATAATCAATATTATTTTAGGTTATTATCGCCTACAGGCCATAATCTTGGTTACTCCGAAGGCTATACCGCAAAGCATAATGCCGAAAATGGCATTAATTCGGTCAAGGTAAACTCCCGTAATCTCAGTAACTTCACCCTTATTAAAGGAACTGACGGTTATTATTACTTCAACCTGAAAGCGCCACAGAATAGCGAAATTATTCTTCGGTCATCCCAGAAATATGCCACTCAGGACGAAGCAAACATTGGGGCAAATCATGTTTCAAGATATGCCCCAACAGCAACCACAAGTGACTTAACTAACAGTAGGTCGAGCTATGCTTAATGATGTGAAATTAGATAAAATATTTTCGAGAACAGATGGTAGTTGCCATTTATGCGGTAAAAAACTTTGCTTCTCAAATTACGGAAAACTCGAAGGACGTGGCAAATGGGAAATTGAGCATTCAATCCCTAAATCTAAAGGCGGCACAGATCACTTAAACAATCTGTATGCTGCATGCTTATCATGCAATCGCTCAAAAGGTAATCAGTCCACTAAAATCGCTAGGGCTCAAAATGGTCGCACAAAAGCTCCATACTCAGCCGATAAAAAAGCAAACATCAATAAAGAAAATACATTTGGTGGTGCCTTAGCAGGTTTATGTCTAACTGCATTGATTACAACAAATCCTATTGGTTTAGCTTTTGGAGTGTTAACTGGTAGCCTTATCGGTGATTCAATAGACCCTGATATATAGCTTACTTAGATTAATCAGGTAGATAAAATGAAATTCGCACTTATTCATGATGACAAAGTTGAAGCAACTAAAGGAGCTAAGGGATTCTGTCCTAGTTGTGACTCAGAATTAATCGCTAGGTGCGGGGAAGTTAATGTTAACCATTGGGCGCATAAAGGAAACCGTAACTGTGACCCATGGTGGGAAAATGAAACTGAATGGCATCGCTCATGGAAAGGAAAATTCCCCATAGAGTGGCAAGAAGTTGTTCAGTTTGACGACAGTGGTGAAAAGCACATTGCAGACGTGAAGACACAAAGCGGATGTGTACTAGAATTCCAACATTCTTATCTTAACCCTGAAGAACGCCGTTCCAGAAACGCATTTTATCCTAAGCTAATTTGGGTTGTAGACGGACTAAGACGAAAAACAGATAAACCTCGTTTTCTCAAGATGTTAAAAGAAGAAATCGATGCCATAAATGGGCGCTCGATGATCATACAAGCGCAATATCCTGACGAAATCAGGTTACTGAATGAATGGCATAATAGTAATTCACTAGTCTTTTTTGACTTTCAAGTATCAAATAATGCAAAGCAATCAATACTTTGGTTATTGTTTCCTAAAACATCTTCTGGCAAAGCCTTCTTATCACCTCTTCCTCGGGCTGAACTGATTGAGTCGCTTAACAAAAACAATTTCGATGACCTAATCAATAACCTATTTATATCATTTCGAAGAGCATTGGCTAAGGATCAGCAAGATAGGCTGGCTGTATATAGCCACCCAAATAGATTGCCCGGATTTGAGCGGTACATGGCAAACAAACGAAGAAGACGAAGACGTTTTTAAATTAACCAATCTGTATATACAAAATGCATAAACGTTAGTTACTAATGTCCGTTTCTGGCCATTATCGAACACACATAACAATACAAATAAAATGATCAGCAGAAATAAACTATACGAGGATATATAACTGGTAAGGACTGGAAGGTATTTAACCCATCGCCTCATCTCACCCCAATGAACTGGTGTAAAACTGTACCGCGAGCGACTCACTGGTAAGGAAAATGGTATAGGTATGGCCTACTAAGCCCTACACAGCACAGTTTCAGTAGTGTATATGACATGCTAACCGGGCCTCATAATCGGCAGGTCGAGTGTTCGAGTCACTCCGGGCCCACCATATTCTAACTTGTCAGCGCTCTGGCAAGGCACCTCCAAAAGTATGAACGCTTCGCGGGTGAATGCCTTCGGCAGTTTATACTCGCGTGCCATCTATGCACGCAAATACGGCCCACCATATTCTAACTTGTCAGCGCTCTGGCAAGGCACCTCCAAAAGTATGAACGCTTCGCGGCTGAATGCCTTCGGCAGTTTATACTCGCGTGCCATCTATGCACGCAAATACGGCCCACCATATTCTAACTTGTCAGCGCTCTGGCAAGGCACCTCCAAAAGTATGAACGCTTCGCGGCTGAATGCCTT
>Ga0316207_10001968_pt1 | contig 22764 bp, 11 predicted proteins | sample 6weekpyrite_MG_FD_204943 | JGI IMG/M metagenome (GOLD analysis project Ga0316207, IMG submission 204943) | Microbial mat bacterial communities from mineral coupon in-situ incubated in ocean water Damariscotta River, Maine, United States -... | ecosystem: Environmental > Aquatic > Marine >...
GGTGCAGGTGCAGCTACAATTGATGAAATAGTAAATCAACGCACTCTAGCAACTACCTGGAACATTAATGCTGACAGTGAGGGTGATGTTAACGGCATAACTCTGTTCACAGGCATCGAAAAATTAACGGGTGCTGACAACGTCGTTGATACTTTTTATATAACAGATACTGGTGTTATATCCGATAGTATAAACGGGGGTGCAGGTGCAGCTACAATTGATGAAATAGTAAATCAACGCACTCTAGCAACTACCTGGAACATTAATGCTGACAGTGAGGGTGATGTTAACGGCATAGCTCTGTTCACAGGCATCGAAAAATTAACGGGTGCTGACGACGTCGTTGATACTTTTTATATAACAGATACTGGTGTTATATCCGATAGTATAAACGGGGGTGCAGGTGCAGCTACAATTGATGAAATAGTAAGTCAACGCACTCTAGCAACTGCCTGGAATATTAATGCTGACAGTGAGGGTGATGTTAACGGCATAACTCTGTTCACAGACATCGAAAAATTAACGGGTGCTGACGACGTCGTTGATACTTTTTATATAACAGATACTGGTGTTATATCCGATAGTATAAACGGGGGTGCAGGTGCAGCTACAATTGACGAAATAGTAAATCAACGCACTCTAGCAACTGCCTGGAATATTAATGCTGACAGTGAGGGTGATGTTAACGGCATAGCTCTGTTCACAGGCATCGAAAAATTAACGGGTGCTGACGACGTCGTTGATACTTTTTATATAACAGATACTGGCGTTATATCCGATAGTATAAACGGGGGTGCAGGTGCAGCTACAATTGATGAAATAGTAAATCAACGCACTCTAGCAACTGCCTGGAATATTAATGTTGACAGTGGGGGTAATGTTAACGGCATAACTCTGTTCACAGGCATCGAAAAATTAACGGGTGCTGACAACGTTGTTGATACTTTTAACATCGCAGACGGTGGGATTATTTCGGATAGCATTAATGGTGGAGCGGGTGCAGCTACAACTGATGAAATAATAAATCTACGTACAGCCGCCACAATCTGGAACATAAGCGCTGACAGTGAGGGTGATGTTAATGGTATAACCCTGTTCACAGGTATCGAAAAATTAAGCGGTGCTGATAACATTGTTGATACTTTTTATCTAACTGATAATGGCATCATATCCGATAGTATTAATGGTGGAGCTGGATTAGTTGTTGATGAAATTATAAATCAAAGAACCTTAGACACGACCTGGAATATTACAGGCCTTAACTCGGGTGATGTTACGGGTTTAAACAGCTTTGTCGGTATAGAAAAAATTACGGGTGGTGCTGCGAATGATAACTTTGTGCTAGATGGTGGCACCATAGACGGCACCATTGATGGTGGTTTAGGTGGCACTGACACTATTAAAGGTGATCTTGAAAATAATACCTGGACACTTAGTGATATTAAAGATGGAAATGTTATAGGTGATATTACAGCTATAACGCTTAACTTTATAGAAATAGAAAAACTGATTGGTAATGAACTGGATGATAAATTTACTTTTTCTGCAACCGCTGCCTTAGGCATAATTATTGATGGGGCAGGTGAGTTAAGGGATATAAACGGAGATTTAGTGGGTGAAGGTGATGTCGTCGATATGTCTGCTCTGCCTGCCGCACCCCCTTTAGATATTGTGTTAGGCGTAACTTTTTCAGATGTTGAGAAAATCATCGCGAATAATATTGATGCGACACTCACGGGTTTAGACCTTAATAACACGTGGGATATTCGTGATTTAGGAGACCCAGGCATAGCTTATTCTGAAAATCAGGGAACAGTAACTGATAGCAACGGAGATGTAGTTACCTTTGCTGGTTTTAATAATATAACGGGCGGTAATCAGAATGATGATTTTATACTTAGAACCTCTGGTAATATTACAGGTGTAATTGATGGTGGTGTTGGAACTGGAATTGATTCAATAAACCTGAGTGAGCAGATAGTAGTAGATGAAACGGTTGTTAATTCGGCATCTGATCAACCTGGTTTTGCTAATATCGATGGCATCACTGGTAATGGCACCCAGAGTATTTTAAGAGCTGGCGATAATGGAAGTCATTGGACTATCACAGGAAATAATGAAGGCTTTGTAAAAAATGATGATGGAACCCAGACGACATTCTTTTTTGACTTTAATATCTTGCAGGGTGGTGATGGAACGGATGTATTTGTTGTTGAATCAGGAGGCTCTATTGGTAACCAGACACCTTCTGATCTGTTAAGCCGAATAAATGGTGGCACGGGTATAGATGAATTAACGGTAAACCTGTCTGGAACAGCTTCGCAAATAATTAGCTTGTTTGATGGTGAAGGTACGACTAGTAAAGATGATCAAATTACATTTAATCCTTTAGATCCAAGTGGAGTAAACCTAGTAACAATTAATAGCGTTTCTACAGGGTTTGATAAAGCTAGTTACACAACTAATTATAGCGGTGATAATATATCCCATGTATATAGCAATTCTGTTTTATCAGCTGTATCGTATGTTCGAGTTGATGGCGTTAACAGTGTTAGTGATAATGTTGTTGCGGGTAATTTAGAAATAAATGGTATTGAAACTGTAGATAATACAGTTACATTAGGTCTGAGTAATGGTGGTTCAGGTGGTTTTCTTATAGAAAATGGAGCGACATTAGGCAGTGGTACAGTTTCATCCAGTGTTTTATATCAGAACAAAGGTGGAATAAGTACTCGTAATCTTGGTGATGTTGGCCGTGTTGAAATATTTGGTGATTTAAATTTTGCTGGTCCAAATTCTTTAGTTGATTTATCCGCTGCTACAATTAATTTACAAAATACTGCTTTTGAAATTACGGCCCAAAGATTGCGTTTAGACTCGGTTGAAAACATCAACACATCTAATTCCAGTAGTCGTTTAATAACCAATATAGCTGAACTGGAATTAAACAACATAACATCGGATTTATTTATCCAGGAAGCTAATGGACTTGGTTTACAGCAGGTAGATACTACAGCAGTTCTGGATATTTTAAGTACTAGCGGAAATATTACCGACCTCGCGAATCTGTCGGTTACCGGAAATATTAAATTTACCACCACTACGGGTGACATACTACTTAATAATACAAACACTTTATCAGGTAATATAAGTTTAATAACGGGTACAGGACGCACTGCTACACTTATTAATACGGGTAGCACAACTCTTGATGAGGTGACTGTGGGTAATTTAAATATTACATCCAGTGGTGTGTTATCAGATATAGGTACAGTTACTGTTGCAGATAATACCGTGTTAAATTCGAATGCTTCGGCCATTATTTTAAATAATGCAAGCAACGATTTTAATGTTGTTGAAGTCGCTACTAATTCTTCAGTTGAAATTGTAGATCAAAATAATATTATATTTGATGATGTAACCTTAGGCGAAGGTGCGTTTAAAGTAACTGCTAATGGCGTTACACAATTAGCAAATACCGCAATTACACAAACAACTACAGGTGCCGCTGGAGATATAACTATAGATGCAGGTACCGGAATTATAAATTTAAGTAATCCCAACAATGAATTTATTGGTAATGTGCATTTACAAAATTCAGGTAATAACAATGTGAGTATTACCGATATAAGTAAAATTTCATTTGATAATTCTAGTATAGGTTGGGGTGAATTTACTGTTAATGCGACAGGTATTGAACAACGGGCGGGGACATCTGTGGTTCAAGCAAGTAATACGGGTTTACCTACAGGTACTGCAGGCAATGTTGTATTGAATGCAGGTGCAGGAGTTATAGATTTAAACGAAGCGGCTAATGATTTCTCCGGTATTGTTTTCTTAAATAACACGGGTGCAAATAATGTTGCTATTAAAGATGCGAATAAAATTACTTTAGGTGAATCTACAATAGGCGGTGACTTATCAGTTACAGCCATTGGCGATAATATGCCTGGAAATGAAAGAAACTTAGGTGATTTTGAGAATGGAGATATTGAACAGGACAATAGTGGAGCAGGTATAACTGTTGCGGGTGCATCAACCTTCAGGGTAAGTGATAGCCGTTCTATAATATTAGATAATCCTGAAAATAATTTTAATAGTATTGCTTTTGAGTTAACCGGCAGCACAGGTATTCTTGATAGTGTAATATTAACAAATAATTCTGCTATTGATTTAGGTAATATTAACCTGGGTGGTCACCTGGGTTTATTGGCGAATGGTGGAATAACAAATTCAACAGGTGTTATTCAGGTAGCTGGAACAACCTGGATTGAAGCCAGTGATGCGGGTGTGTTTAATCAAGACCCGCAAACATCGGGTGCTACGCAATACTTTGATGTTCAACTTACCAATGCAAGTAATGACTTTAATGATATAGTTATTAACGCTGCAAATAATGTAGATATAGTAACGTTAAATAGTATCAATTTCGGTGATTCAGCTAACCTGCAATTTTCGGGAGAGCCATTAAGGGATATCACCACTATTTTTGGAAATTTAACAGTCACATCTACGGGTGATATCGGTAATGTAACTGGAATGACCTTAACCGTAGCCGGTGATGCTCAATTTGATGCGGTCTCAGGTAGTGTTACATTGAATGAAATTGTAAATTTAAATGCAGTAGCATTTAACGCACAAGATGTCACCCTGGTAGAACAGGATACTATTGAGTTGGGTGCAAGTAACATTAGCAATACAGCTTCATTTACAGCTCAAGCAGGTAATATAAGCAACACTGGCGATTTGGAAATTTTAGGCAATGCACTTTTTGCGGCCTCAGATAATAGCGATATTTTACTAAGTAATATTCTTACAGGTAATCGACTTCAGGGGGATTTAAGTTTTGTTCCTGTATCTGGGGCCTTAAATTCCGTAAATATTGAAAACACACGTGCGACGAGTCTTGAGAATGTTAACAGCAATAATTTAGTTATAAATTCACAAGGTGCAATAAGCGATACGGCAACAGCGACCTTAAGAGCAAATACTGTAAATTTAACTGCGGGTAATCAGGATATTATTCTTGACGGTGGTGATAATGATTTTAATAATTTAAGTGTCGCCAGCGCGGGGGAGTTACAAATTAATGATATTAATTCACTTGTTTTAGAAGGTATAAATGCCAGTGCATTAGCAGCAATTAGCAGCGAAAATAATTTAACTTTAAATGGTGTATTTAATGCAGGTTCTGGTATTAACTTAATTGCAAACAATGGTTTTGTTTTGTTAGATAATACAGTCATTACAAATGCTGGTGATATAAATATAAGTGGAAATCAACTAACGCAAAATGCAAATATAGAGGGTAATGGTCCTGGTCAAATTAGTTTAACTGCGAATAATGGTGGCATAACAATGGCGGCTGATACCACGTCCTCAGGTAATAGTATTGCCTATACCACAATTAATGCGGGCAATAATGCATCTGCGATTTTAGCTAACTTAACAGCGGTTGATTCAATTAACATTAATGTGGCTGATAGCTTAACGCAGACAGGTGCTTTTACAACTACAACAGGAAATATAAATATTGTTGCTGGTTCATATGTAATGGATGCGGCTACTATTACTCAAGCAAATGCAGGTTCAGTAACCGCAGAAGTTGAAGGGGTTGTTGATGTACAGTCTATCTTGGCCAATGACGATATTAATTTAACCAGCAATACACAATCGGTACAACTAAATACCGCCCTAAGTTCAGCACTGGGAGGTGTAAATGTATCTGCTCAACAAACAATTACAGCCGTCGATATTGCCGCAGATACAGGTATTAACTTATCTACTACAAATGGCAGCATTTCACAGAATGGCAATTTTACATCTGAACAAGGTGTAATTGCGCTTAATTCAGGCCAGGGCATTAATATGGCCGCGAATACATCAGCAAATTCCACATTGGGTGATATTCAATACAATGCGGTTAATGATGTAATTGTAACTAGTTTAACGGCTAATGGTGTAGCCGGTATTAATACTTCATCTGGTGAGATAATAGATGCCAATGGTGAAGCGCTTAATTTTATTGCAACAACACTTTCATTACGCGCTGCAACAGGTATCGGTTCTACAGAAAGATTAGAGTCTCAAGTTTCTATTATGGATGTAGAAAACTCTACAGGTGGCAAAGTTGATTTGATTCAAACTGGAGTAGTTGAATTGGTTGCTTTAAGAAATACAGGTTCTGATGGGGATATTACACTTTTCACTGATATGGATATTAACTTCAACCCCGGCAGTGTAGTTGCAAACCGCGATAATGGTGATTTATTTATGACTACTCAAACCGGAAGTTTCTTAGGGCTTGGGGAAGGCACTTTAAGTAACCCTGATATTACAGCTCAAAATGCCGTCTTCTTTGGTCGTGCAGGAACGTTTGGTTCAATTGAACGGCCATTAACGCTTGATGTCCCAGGATCTGTGTTGATTGATACCAGAACTTCATTTTTCCCAAGATTCGTTCCACCAGGGCCTGAAGCTCTTGATACTCGTGGAATTGATTTTACGCTTATAGGTGCTATTTCTGCTGTAGCGGGTGAGCAGCTAGTTGAAATTGAATCATTGGGTGATATCGACCCGGCTATATTTACAGAATTACATAATTATAACCAGGAAGATATTGCAATTCGGATGCCTCGTGATCAGTTATTTGAAGATGAGCTCGAATCATATGATCGCCAGTGATAATTTATCTACATCGAATGTGGTTAATCTGTTTGATGTAATTACAGAATATTATGACTTAAATACCAATTAAAGTATTTGGATGTACTGTATGTTTCTTAGTTTGAGCATGCTTTCGTATTGAGTTAATAAATCCAAGTCTAAATATATAATATGGAAGATTAAATTTTAATTAAAAACTAATAACATTTTAATATTATGACTGTTTTTTTATTGCATTATCATAGCTGATAAAAACACCGTTGCTTTGCTTTATGATTCTATTTTAATAAAATGCGAAAAGGTGGCAGCTTGATTGATCATTTGTCGAATCCATATTATCAAGCTGTAATCTGTTGTGTGATTTTATTAATTATATCACTGCTGTCCCGCTAACTTAGATTGCCGTCATTCCCGAATGCTTCTATCGGGAATCCAGCGACTTTTCAGGCTTTAAGGCCACTGGATCTCCGATAGAAACATTCGGAGATGACGAATTTGGGGTTAGTCGTTTTCATGTCTTATTGATGCTTCGTATGTTCATAGTCTGCTATATCGGGCTTACAGTGAATATTTAAAAAGTTAACAGGACAGCAGTATAATTATATCTATATTTACAAAACTGGATGTTGGTATTGTTTTAATAACAGGTGTGTCGATAGGTATGATGTATCTGCCATCCAGTTTGTTCTATGGGGTTTATTTTGATAAGACGTGGGGTTATTTACTGTATACATTGATATCAGTAGTTGTTTTTTCTGTCTTTTGGATTCTACTTGCATTGTTGGCTAATAAAACAGGACAGCCAATTCGTAATGGTGAAGGCTGGATGATATTAATGATGCCTGTAACTGTCTTTCCTGCATTGTTTGTTTTTGCAGTTTTATCAAAATTAATTTTTGATACTATCCGCTCATTCCTCTAACCAGTATGTCTTTTTGAACGAGCAGGTTTATAACTGATCAAAATTTTAAGTTTAGGGTAATACAGATTTATCTAATACTTAATAAGTAAAATAGTTAAAATTAAGCAGATGTATTTGTCGAATCGAACATGAAATAGTTTGCTTAAACGGGTATAATTCTGCGACTTAATATGGCGGAAATGAATTTCCATATATCGCTCAAAAAATAAATATATAATGCATATATGACCACCATAAAATTAATAATCAATTTACGGGTTAGTTTTGAAATATAGGGCTTTTATACATCCACTCCTACTGATTGTGGCATATTTACTTCCGGTTGTAGCCTGTGCAGGTTTTCTAGAAATGCCTGAAATTACAGAAATGCCTGATTTTGAGCGTAAATCTTTGCTTAAAGATCTAGATATTCCCAGTGTACGTGATCGAGACCCAGACCCTTCATCAGGTCCCCGGCTTAATGTTTTGAAATTTAAACTTCAGGGTATAGTTGAGTTTCCAGAGCTGGGTATTACTAAAAAAGACATAGATAAACTTATAGAAAGTATTCGTTTTGATCTTATGCTTGAATATAAGGTTGAAGAATCAGGGTTTACCAAAACTGAGCTTGAAGAAGTCTCTAGTCTGCTGGTTGAAATTGAAGAAGACACGATGGAACGCCATGTTACTGATCTTGAGGTTCAGAAACTCGTTTGGTTGATTCGTGAACAGCGCTCTAATCGGGGCATAACCCTGGGAACAATTGAAACTGTTGCTGATAGAATCACACAGTTTTACCGAGAACGTGGTTTTATTTTAGCTAAGGCTTATATACCTAAACAGGAAGTGCGTGATGGAGTTGTAACACTCACTTTATTATTAGGCACTTTGGGTGAGGTTGAGGTATCGGGTAATAAACTTTATGACAGTAATTATTTAGCGTCTTCATTTGACAGCATGCTGACCATGCCAGTCACTAGCTCAGCTGTAGAAGAAAATTTATATCTAATAAATGATTATCCTGGGATTGTTGCAACAGGTTTTTTTGAACCTGGAGCCCAGGTTGGAGACACTAAACTTAATTTGCAGGTAAAAGCTGAAAATGAATATGATTTTAATGTTCGACTGGATAACCATGGTTCAGAACAGACAGGTGAATTTCGCACATACGGAGAAGCCTTATGGAACAACCCTTTAGGTTATGCAGACCAGTTACAGTTTGCACTTTTATTTGCCGCGCATCCTAGTAATACAACATTTGGCCAGTTTCGCTATTCAGCACGTGTTTTAGATCCACGTTTTAGTTTATCAATAGGCATAGCCAATAATGATTTTGTATTAGGTTCCGGCAACACTGAAACAGTTGACAGGCTTGGCCTTTCAGGTGAAACCACGCAAAAAGATATAACAGCAAGCTATCGTATTAAAAGAAGTCGTACCTCTAGTTTTTATGCTGATTTGGCATACGAAGAAGTCGAATCAATCCTTCGTGTAGGTGCATTTGGTAATGGTGGGGAGTCAGATCTTGACGACGTAATAGCTAATCAGTCTTTATTATTTACCTATGACTTATTAGATGAAGACAATAAAATTCTACATCAAGGTGATGTTAAGCTAATTTCAGGTCAATTTCTGGAAGGTGTAGCGGAGGGACAGGACGAAAAATACAACATATTAAATATGAATTACAGTTTGTTAACATTCTTTCAGTTACCGTTTTTCGAATCGAATACACGTATTATTTATCGAGCAGCTCTACAATATACAAGTTCCCCATTATCTTCGATTAGTCAGTTTGCTTTAGCGGGGCCAACGCGCGCAAGGGGATACCCAGTCAATCAATTTTCCGCTGACAATGCTGTATATAATGGTGTTGACTGGATATTTGATGCTCCAAAGTTCTTTGATCTTCAAATAGGAACAAGTAATTTACGTAATATGGTTAGCCCATTCTTATTTTTAGATGCTTCATGGGGGCAGGTTTTATCATTATTTGAAATCATAGATGATAGTACAGGCCAATTATATGATGCGGGTTTTGGTTTTCAAATCTCCTACCAGAATAATTTTCATGGAAGTTTACAGTTTGCATTTCCACTAAAAGAAAAATTTAGTACACAGGAATTTGAAGCACCAGGTGACAGTGTGAAAATAGTATTCGATTTCCAGTACAATTTTCGCTAAAGCTTGTAGGGATTTGGTGTATATTTCATACAGTCCTTCTAAATCTTTGAATTACCTCAAAAAAATAATTTTTATTACCGTTGATTCCTTGATGCTTTTGCTCTATGATCAGTTGCACTATCTAACATAATTTCAATTAAAAAGAAGGGAACATATAAATGGCTATTTATCTTCAATACGATGGTATTAAAGGAAACGTGACTGCGGACGGTTACAAAGACCACATTGCAGTTATGTCTGTGCAGTTTGGCGTAGGACGTGGTATTTCTATGGAAGCAGGCAACCTGTCTAACCGTGAATCAACTCGTCCAAGTCTGAGTGAAATTACGCTTACTAAAGCTGCTGATAATTCAGTAACTGCTATCTTTAAAGAAGCAGTTACAGGCAATGCAGGCAAAACAGTTAAAGTTAAATTTGTGCGTACCGGTGCTGATAAAGTTCAGGAATACATGGATTATGAACTAACGGATGTACTAGTAAGTGGCTATTCAATTTCAGCTGACTCAGAAGGTGAGCCAATTGAATCAATTACACTTAGTTACTCTAAAATCATGATCAATTACAGTGACTTTGACAAGACTAACAAGTCTGGTAATCCACAACGAGTGGGTTATGACCTGGAATCTGCTAAGCCTTTATAAGCTGGTAAATTCTAAATAAGCACAAGTATTGTTATTCAATTCAACTGCTTATAGTTAATTATTACTCCAGGTTAAGAAACCTGGAGTAATAATGTAAATTATAATAACAATCTTTCTTTTACCCATGGAAGAGGTTTTCCAATCAACCTCGCTACGAGGGTTCTTTTTTTATGAGTGATTTAACTCAAGACTCGCGATTAATATCTATTTCAACTCCTTTAGGAAAAGATGAGCTTTTACTAACATCTTTCGAAGGTACCGATTACATCTCTGATTTGTTTGAGTTTCAAATCGAAGTGTTATCAAGCAACCACTCTGTAAAGCCTGAGCAGTTAATAGGTAAATTAGTTGATATAACTATACAGAATGATCAGAACAGAACGTTCAACGGTTATATTAGTAGCTTTACATATGGTGAAATAAAAGCAGATAATCTAAGAATGTATCGCATGACCATGGTTCCCTGGTTGTGGTTTTTATCGAAAACAAATAATCATCGAATTTTTCAAAACATATCTACAAAAGACATTGTTTCTAAAATATTTAAAGACCTGGGTTTCAAAGACTTTAAGTTTAAAGCAACAGGCAACCCCAAAAAACGTGAATATTGTGTGCAACATAACGAAAGTGATTTGAACTTTATCTCCCGTTTATTGGAAGAAGATGGTATCGCCTATTTCTTCGAACAGAAAAAGGGCGAGCATATGCTGCAAATCGTTGATGCGGCAAATGCATATCAGGTTTGTGCAGAAACAAATTTAACATACTCAAAAGGAAATCAACCCAATACACAGCTAACACGCTGGAATCATGATTATGAATTCAGGAAGGGCAAATGGAGTCTGGATGATTACGACTTTAATGCACCTACTAAGAATCAGTTTCAGGTTACTCCTTCTACGAGCAAGTTTGCAAATGCTACTAAATATGAGCATTATGAATATACGCCATATCATGATTTTGCCGGTATAAAAGATTTATCTAAAAAGCGTATTGAAGCAGAAGAAACACCAATGAATGTAATCAGTGCTTCAAGTGACTGCAGTAGCTTTTATGCAGGCGGTAAATTTAAACTTTCAAAGCATGCAATAAAAGAAGAGCTAGGCACATACATCATAACCTCAATCAGGCATCGTGCAGTTGATAATAGTTACCTGTCTGGAAATGGTGACGAGTCGGGTTATAGTAATGATTTAACCTGTATACCTGATAGTGTTCATTACAGACCACCATTAGTCCATACCAGACCTGTTATGCGCGGGCCACAGTCAGCAGTTGTGGTGGGTCCTGCGGGTGAAGAGATTTATATTGATGAACTTGGACGTATTAAAGTCCAATTTCATTGGGATCGTGAAGGTAAAAATAATGAAACAAGCACCTGTTTCATTCGTGTAATGCAACCCTGGGCAGGTTCTGGCTGGGGTACTTCATTTATACCCCGTATTGGTATGGAAGTTATTGTTAACTTTCTAGATGGTGACCCTGATCGCCCTCTTATTACCGGTTCAGTTTATAACGGTGATAATGCGCCTCCGTTTAACTCTAAAACACAAAGTGGTATTCGTACCCGCTCAAGTAAAAAGGGTACAGCGAGTAATTGTAATGAGTTTCGATTTGATGATTTAAAAGGCTCGGAACAGATCTTTATCCATGCAGAAAAAAACATGGATACGGAAATTGAGAATGATGAAACATTAACTGTTGATAATGATAGAACGAAATTAATCAAACATGATGAAAACTCGACCATTACTAATGATCGTAATAAAACAGTTAATAATAACCAGACTGAAACAATTGCTAAAAACAAAACGATTAAGGTTGGTGTAAATCATACGGAAAGTATTGATAAAAACATGACAATCAATGTGACCGGTGATTTAAAAGAAACTGTTAATGGGAATTATACTGAAAGCGTAACTAAAGCTTATAAAATGCAGGCGAAAACAATTAACATGCAGGCGGATGATAAGATAACCCTGAAAACAGGTTCTGCATCAATAGTTATGAAAAGCAATGGTGATATTACGCTGAGCGGTAAAACGATAAATATCAAAGGCTCTGGTAATGTCGTTATAAAAGGCAGCAAAGTGACCTCAAATTAATAGTGAGTTATTGTGAAGCGGGAAACATCAGACATTGAGCCATTAGTTGAGTCACTATCAACAACAGTAAATCAAATAGTACCGGGTGAAATTATCATTGGTGTGTTTGAAGGTCTTGATAAACAGGGTTTACCACTTGTTGATTTTTCAGAAAACCTGACAGGTAATCCTCTCGTTGCTATTTCAACAGTTGCTGTGAGTCAGGATAAACAGGGTGAGCAGGTTGCCCTGTTATTTGCTGAAGGAAATATAGAAAAGCCAGTAATAATGGGTCTAATACACAACCCATTGAGCCAGATAATAGAAAATTTCGAAATAAATCCTATCAATGATCAGACTGAGAGCAAAGCCCAAATTAATGACCAGGGTGACGATGCTGAAATCGAAAATGCATATGTAGATGGAAAGCGGGTGGTTCTTGAGGGTAAAGAAGAGATCGTACTTAAGTGTGGTGAAGCAAGCATTACATTAACTAAGGCTGGTAAAATTTTGATCCGAGGTAAATATCTACTGAATAGATCAACAGGAGTTAATAGAATTATGGGTGGGTCTGTTCAGGTAAACTAGTCCTAAGGGATTGGTTTACCTAAGGTAAATGTCATATGCTTCAACTTAATAACAGTACGCCTTTTGCTGCTAATATGGCCCTGTTTCCAGATCAACATGGAGTTGATACGCTTTACCTGATGGTTAAAGGAAGTTTCAATATAAGCCAGAATTTGACACTGACTGACAAGCAATTGCCCCCCTTAGAGGTTGATGACTATTGGGGAGAACCGGATAAATCCAGTATTAAATTTGCGTCAGATTTTCACATCGGCAAACCTGCGACGGATATTGTCATGTTAGGGAATGCCTGTGCGCCAGGTAGCGAGCCTGTTAGGGAGCTGGATGTGAGTCTGACGGTTGGTCAGGTTAATAAAACGGTACGAGTCTTTGGTGATCGTGTCTGGAAAAATGGGCAGATCACAATGCCTGAGCCCTTTCAGGCGATGCCTATGGTGTATGAAAAGGCTTTTGGTGGAACACATGTAGTGGATGAGCAAATTCTCTCACAGGAAGACAGAAACCCGGTTGGCTGTGGATTTGTCGGAGAGCGCTCAGAATCAGAGATGAGTGGTATGCCATTGCCTAACCTGGAGGACCCGGCCTGTTTAATTCGTCAAATTAAAGATAGGCCTGTGCCATGCTGTTTTGCACTGAGTGCCCCTGGCTGGCAGCCCAGGCTTGCCTATGCGGGTACTTATGATGAACAATGGCAACAACAGAGGGCGCCCTTTTTACCCACTGATTTTGACAGTCGTTTTTTTAATATGGCACATGAAGATTTAATTTATCCTGGGTTTCTACAAGGCGGAGAAGAGGTGCATATTACCAATATGCACCCTGGTGGAAATTTACATTTTATGTTGCCACGTATTAATTTTGTTTCAAGCATTTTGCTGGAAAATCAAACCTTATCTACTGGGTTTAATCTTGAAACGTTGATACTAGAGCCTAATCAGGCACAAATGAGCATGGTGTGGAGATCTTCAGTGCCCTGCGATAAAAAGACCCTGAAAATTAAAAAAATCGATATTGCTTTATCACGTTGATAAACGCATGAGAGCTAATACAAGAGGAAACTTATGGCACAGACAACATTCGCAAATTCAAGGGGTATTGTTCATAAAGGTAGTGGTGGTATAAGTGTGGTATTTCCTGATGTGTGTAAAACACAGTGTGGTCCACCTATTGTTCCCATTCCTTATCCTAATTTAGGTAAAGCCTCGGATACATCTAAAGGGCCAAAGACTGTGAAGACCGATGGCAAAATGCCAATGGTAAAAGGGGCAAAATATTCAACAAGCACAGGTGATGAGCCTGGGATACATAAAGGGATTATCAGTGGTAAAATAAAAGGTGTCTGTGAATTTATGATGTATTCTTTTGATGTAAAGTTTGAAGGAAAAAATGTGTGTCGAATGGGTGACCCATTGTTTCATAATAAAAAAAATATCGTGGGTTAATAGCACCTCTTAAATGAATGTTGCAGTTTCACAACCTATAAAAAATAATGTCAGTATCTTAGAAAATAATAAAATGAATTCGTATAAAGACATTTATGAGCAACATGTCACCGATGTCTCTTTTCTGTGGGTATTGAGGTCTATTGTGGTAGATCAGCCGCATTATACACGTCAGGATATATATGAACTGGAACAACGCATTGATGCGCACCTAAATGGTCTGATGGTAGCAGTTGAAGACTCATGGGAAATATGTCTTGAAGCTCTCGAATTAGAGGGGCCGGGTGAAGTTTTTACCTCGGCAGTCATTGCCTTTAAAAGTCATGACACTGTGAAAATTCAGAAAGTGATAGAAGAAGGTTTAAAAACACAGGAAACTTTTAAAGGTTTGGTGTCTGCATTAGGCTGGTTGCCAGAAGCACTTGTTTTACCCTGGATTGAAAAATTTCTAACGAGTAAAGATTTAAACCATAAATACCTTGCAATAAGTGCCTGTAGTGTTCGGCGTATTAATCCAGGCGAACATTTAAATCGAATTTTAACGCGTGAAGATTGTAAAGAGCATACTCAATTATATGCACGGGCAATAAGGCTTGTTGGTGAGTTAAAAAGACAGGATCTGAATTCGTTCCTGGAAGAGGCTGCAAATGCTGATAATGAAGAGATTAATTTCTGGGCAAACTGGTCATCGATATTATTAGGTATCAGGGTGGCCGCAACAAAACTAGAGCCCTATGTTTTTCAATCAGGCCCTTATCAGCTTGAAGCTGTTAATATAGTGTTCAGGGTTTTAAATGTCGAGCAGGCAAGAAACTTGATATCGAAACTCTCAGAAGATAAAAAGCAGGTTCGGGTAGTCATTCAGGCTGTAGCTGTTCTGGGTGATCCACATGCGGTTAACTGGCTCATCTCAACAATGAATGATCCAGCACTGGCACGAGTTAGTGCACAGGCCCTGTGCTATATTACGGGTATAGATCTAGAAGAATATCAGCTGGTAAGCGAACCCCCGGTTAATTTAGCACGACACCCGAATGAAGAAACAGATGATGAAGATGTTTCACTGGATGAAGATGAAAATCTGCTCTGGCCTGATGTTAATAAAATTTCACAGGTTTGGAACAATCTGGGTATGAAATTTAACATAGGTCATCGGTATTTTATGGGTCAAGAAATTACCACGCAATTATTAAAGGATAAAACACTTAATGCAAATCAGCGGCAACGGCATGCAGCAGCAATGGAACTTGCAATATTAGATTCTGAAGTTCCGTTGGAGAATACTCGTTCCAGGGTACAGGTGTAAAGCGGGTATGGAAAAAGAACTGAAAATTTATATTGCAGGTATTGGCGCTATTACCCCTGTTGGTAAAAATGCTGAAATGACATTTGCATCAGTTAATGCAAGAATAAACCGCTATCAGGATTCCGATTATTTTACAGAACAGAAACAGCCTGTAAAAATGGCCCTAGTACCTCCTGATGCATTGCCTGAAATAAATGATACGCCTGCTATTAAGGGCTACACTCGCTGGGATAGGCATTTATTGCAAATGGCCCATGCAGCCATGATTGATGCTGTGAAAAATGCCAAAATTGAAAAACCGGTTCCCCTGATATTAGCTTGCCCACAGCACTACACGAAATGGCCACATCAGTTGCCAGATAATTTTGTGAAGAGTTTAATTGAGCAATCAGGCGTACCTGTTAATCCAGAGCTGAGTCGAACAGTACAAACAGGGCGAGCGGGTATATTAGATGCATTACAAATTGCATTTAAATATTTTTTAGATACCGATACAGAAACCATATTGATTGGCGGTGTTGATAGTTTTCAGCGTCCGGAGTTGTTTAGAGGTTTGCTTGAAGAGGGGCGAATTGCTATTCAAGGCAACTTTGATGGCTTTACGCCCGGTGAAGGGGCAGGCTTTATTTTACTTACTCGAAATAAAAGCAATGCCTTCAAACAGGATAAAAAAAATGGCTGTTCTCTGGTGCGCCTGAGTGATCCAGGGGTGGCACAGGAGAATGGACATATGTACAGTGAGGAATCTTGCCTGGGTGATGGGCTGACAAATGCTTTTAAACAGACTTTAAGTCAACTTAATGGCAGCAAAATTGAGCATATTTATAGCAGCATGAATGGTGAACGATTTTGGGTAAAAGAATTAGGCGCTGCAATTACACGTAATCAATCTTTTTTGAGTGATAATTACCAGGTCGAGCATCCAGCAGATTGTTATGGTGACCTGGGTGCGGCCAGTGGTGCGGTACTAATGGGCATTGCTGCACAGAATTTAATGGGACAACAACATAAAATGCACCATCTGGTATGCTGTTCTTCAGATAATACGTATCGGTCTGCTGTTGTACTGGCGCAGGAGATACAAGCACAACCCAAACAAAACATGCCTCAGAGCAAAGACACGAATCAGCAGGAGTACACATGACACAGGTAGGTGAAAGCGTTGCTATTACAACGATAAAAGACGAAGAAATCGAAGATAATCACTTTGCCGGTGTCCGATACTGTTATCCAAATGGAACACCCTATAATGTTCCCATTATGTTGACTACCACCATAAATAATGCTGATACATCCGGTGTATTTAATTTTGAAGGTGAGTGCATCCAGACCATGCTAGAACCGGGTTCAACGGTGAGCTATGAAATTGAAGAAGATGTAGATGACGAGTTAAAAACGACCCGAAAGAAAATAAAAGCTTCATTAGATGCCATCATAAAGAGTGAACAACAAGAACAGAAATACCTCGACAAGCAGTTAGAAGAAGAGTCTCTCGGCTCAAAGGCGCTGATCTATACCGGTGCCTTTATGACCGGCGTAGGTGAAGGTGCTGTAGAGCTAGTCGAATTTATAGGCGATGGTTTAGTGCTGGGTGGAAAAGCCCTGTGGTATGACCTTCAAACAGAAATAAACAAAGTTGAAACCGCCTGGGAAAAATACGTAGAAGGCAGTGAGAAAGATTTTTTTCAGAGCTTAAATGAAAAAAATATCGCAGATTTTGCAGAGATATTTGGCATAAGCCCAGAAGAGCTCAAAGACAAAATAACCCAGGCTTATGAAATGACGGCCTTTATCATGGAAGATAATGAAACCAAAAAAATGCTGATGGATTTTGCCGTGGATTACGCCAAAGCACAAAATAGTGTAGAGCTGACGAACGTCGGTGGCTCAGCTGTTTTTGATTTAATCCTCACAGCGGTGCTTGCCGTGACTACTGGTGGCGCAGGAAATGCGGCTCAAATTACCGCAAAAGTACGTCATGTAAGTAAATTTAAAGCATTAGCAAAGCATCTGATCAAGCTGGTTAAGCTGCGTAAAAGAAAAATGTTACGCAAGTCAGTCAAAGGTAAACTGGATGAAATTACCGAAGTTAAAATAAAGCCACCGGCCAAACAGAAGCTGAAAAAAAATGCGCCGGATGACGATACCTTTAAAAAGAAGGATGGGGATAAAAACGACCCAAATAAAAAAGATAAAAATCAGTCTGATACGGATAGTGACCAAAGTACCGATAGCAATGGAACGGACAAAAACGGTAATAGCTGCCAAAAAGGCTCAAAAACCTGTACGGGTGGTGAGCCCATTAGCTTAATTTCCGGTGAAGAGCTGCTGATTCTCACTGACTTTGAAATGGATGGCCCATTGCCTCTGTCCTGGGTGCGTACCTACCGTAGCAGCAACCCTGACAACATAGGAATAGGGCATGGCTGGACACACCCGTTTTCTGAAACCCTGCGGATCAATGACAGCAACATCGAATTACACGATTCAGAAGGTCGAATAATTCCCTTTAAGATACCCGCGATTGGCAAAAACAGCCTCAACAAAGCAGAAAAGCTGTCGATAAAACGCGTCTCTAAAAAAGCCTATATCCTTACCGATATAACGCCTGGCCCCAGTCTTGAACGTTATTTCGATACCCAGCATAATTCAGACACTCTACAGCTAACTCAAATAAGCGACTCCCATGGTAACCAGCACCAACTCAGCTACCAGCAGGGTCGGTTACAGCGCATCACAGCTGACTTCGGGGATGAATGGCAGCTACACTACAACGACCAGAATCTTATCGCCGGTGTACAATGGCACACCCCACAAGGCTTGCAAAAAACACTCGTACAATACGGTTATGATGAAAACGATGACATGCTCAGTGCCACGGATGCGGGCGGTAATACTGAGCACTACGCCTATCAAAAACACCTGATTATAAAACGTACCCTGAAAAGCGGTTACAGTTTCTACTTCCAGTGGGACAGCGACACACCCAAAGCACGCTGCATCAGAAACTGGGGTGATAAGATCGACGGCAAAGCCACCTACGATTACAAATTCCAGTGGGACCCAGACAACAAACGCGTCGCCATGACCGATACTCGAGGTGGGGTTGAGATATCCCAGTTCAATGACCGTGGCCTGCTCATTTACCAGAAAGACCCCGAAGGAGGCGAGACCCATTACCAGTATGATGCACTGGGGAACCTCACGGCACAAACAGATCCATCAGGGCATACCGAACGTTTCACCTACGACACCAACAGTGAAATTGCCGCCTACACAGATAAACAGGACAAGCAGCAACGCCTGATCCGCGACCACCTGGGTCGCGTCACCCAGATAACCGACGCCCTGGGTCAGAACTGGACACGCACCTACAACAAACACCACCAGCTGCTAAGCCAAACCAACCCCTTAGGTGAAACCCACCAATACCAGTACAACGAACTTGGTCTGGTCAGCAGCATAACCGACCCCACCGGCAGCGACTGGCACTACATATGGGATAACCAGGCCCGGCTCACCGCTATTCGTAACCCACTGGGCCAGCACACCCGCTACAGCCATAACGAAGAAGGTCTACTTACCCGCATCACCTGGCCCGACAAACAACAAACCGAATACCGCTATGACGCCAACGGTAACTGCACGGCCATTAAAGGCCCCGATGGCACGGTCAGTCAGTTTGCCTATAATCCGTTGGGCTTGCTTACTCATCACAAAGATAGCAGTGAGCGAATAACCGAATACCAGTACAATGGCCTGTCACAGGTTGTGCGACGCGTTGACCCGAGCAAACAGATCCTGAACTACCACTACGATGGCGAGCGTAATCTCATTGGGCTTACCAATGAAAAAGGCGAACACTACCATCTAAACTACGACCTTAACGAACGCCTCATTCAGGAAACCGGTTTCGATGGCCGCATACAGCGCTATCAGTACAACCCGGCAGGGCAACTGGTACAGAGCGAAGACCTCAGTGCCGACGGCAAACAGCGCTTAAACCAGATCGGTTACCAACGTGATGCCCAGGGACGATTACTACAACAACTCAATGGAGCAAATCAACAGCCCATTAATGCCTTTAAATACGATGCACTGGGCCGACTGACCGATGCCAGAAACAGCCATCGCCACCTGCAATGGCAATATGATGCAGCCGGTCGAATCATCGAAGACCACCAGGGCACAGACATACTCAAACATCAGTATGATGCCACCGGACAACGCATTAGCAGTGAACTGCCCAATGGTGACCAGCTAAAATACAGCTTTGATAAAGCCGGCATCTTTACCGGACTGAGTCACAATGGCCAGCAAATCGCCAGCATTAGTCATGATGACATGGGTCGGGAAATAAAACGCAGCCTGAGCAACCAGCTGGTCACCGATCACAGCTATGACCCACAGGGTCGATTACAACGTCAGACCACCTATAGAGAAACAACGGCTGACGTTGCAGCACCAAGTGCCCATAAGGCACTAAGTGATCGACAGTATCATTACAATGCACAGGGCCAACTGAGCCAGATTGATGACCAGATAAGAGGTCGCACCCACTATCACTACGACGCACTGGACAGGCTCATCCAGGTACAGGGCCCCAACCCGGAGAGCTTTGTACACGATCCGGCGGGTAATATCCTATCCATAAACAACCCCGAACAGTCACAGCAAAACGCGCAGCTTAATGGAAACCGCCTGGCCTTTCAGGGTGACCGACATTACCAGTATGATGACAAAGGCAATCGCATCGCCCAGATACGGGGAAAAGAGCAGAAACTAAAAACATATTATCGCTACAATGTACTGAACCAGCTGGAAGCCGTCGACAATAATGGCAAGATCAGCCATTACGCCTATGATCCCCTGGGGCGCAGAATGGGCAAGGCCACAGAAACTGAAACCACCCACTTCCTGTGGATGGAAGACGTACTGTTAAGTGAAACCACCGAGAACAACCAAAAACAACAAAAGCAAAAAACCTATCTATTTGAACCCGGCACCTTCAAGCCCCTGGCCTTTGTACAGGACAAACAGGTGTATCATTATCATCTGGATCACCTGGGCACACCGCAGGAAATCAGTGATGCTAATGGAAATATAGTCTGGGCGGTGAGCTTTAAGGCCTATGGAAATTTAGCCGTTGCGTATGAGAACCAGATAGAAAATAACCTGAGGTTCCAGGGGCAGTATTTTGATAGTGAAACAGGATTACATTATAACCGGTTCAGGTACTACGATCCTGTCAGTGGACGGTTTATTAATCAGGATCCGATTGGCTTAGCAGGGGGTAATAATAATTACCTGTATGTGCCGAATCCGACTGGCTGGGTTGATCCGTTTGGGTTGACACCTAAAGATTGTCCTGACATGGTGTTATCGAATGATGGTTATTCAATTAAAGCTACTGTTCCAGGAGATGACATAGCATATATACGGGCTGAAACACCTAGCCCTGGAGTAGTGGAAGTCACTGATATATTCCGTGGCAATCTACCTAAAGGAAGTGGAGGTCAATTTTTAGCAGAGACATTACAAGGGCATGGTGCCATGCCAACAAAACAATTAGTCTTTAAAAACGTTACAAATCAACCAACTGTAGATTTATTCAAAGCTGGAGGAAATCCTGCTGAATCTGTTCTTGGTAAAACTGGAGCGAGCACACTCGAAAAACTTAATTTAAAACCAAGTAACTATAGCTTTCAGGAATCGCGAGGGAAATTAAATTTAGTAATCGATGTTCAGTAAAAGGCAGAATTTATGAATTATTTTAATGGTAATGATTTAGAGTTAATAGAAGAATTAGAGTTTAATTCGGAATTGGCGCCATCATATGATGTAATAAAAAATTGCCTGGTATGGGACGATGAAAGGCCAGATGGTCTAACCCCTGATGGATATGAAAAACTATGTGATTTGTGGATTGCTAGATCTTTTATACATCGAGATATATCATTTTCTACCTGGGATCTTGATCCTGAGTATTTTGAGCAGGTTTGGAAGGAGGCTAAAAATGCAAAATTTAAATGGCCTGGTTTTAACAGGTTAAAACTGACTGAAAGAGATAGAAAATATTATTTGCAGGAAATGGAAGAACTGAAGTCTTATGATGATGAATTGTAAATTTTAAATTTCCAGATAACAACTTTCTGTAAATAGAATTCATAATGATAAAATTCATTGTAGATTTTGAAATTAATTTAGCTAATATCGCTCTTTTGATCCAGTCTACGAAAGGCGAGTGGTGTTCAATTTTTCTAAAACGTAGTGATGAAATAATTAAATTAGGAGAGGAAGACCAATTTATCTTTCTTGAACGTTTGTTTAAATTATTTAATTACGAATTAGTTGATGTTATTGGGCAAGTTGAAAATGTCGATGTTTCTTGGGTAGCCTCCTTAGCTGAAAGTCATTGCACGATATATGCTGGAATCAACGGTGATAATTTATGCATATTTTTTCAATATCAGAGCGGAGAAATTTTTGAAAGGATTGAACTTGATAGGTTTGAGGTTAATCTGAAGTTAGAGCAAATTAAGGCCATAATTAATGGTAAAGAGGACAACCAGCCTTCAGGATCGTAGTATTTCTGGACGTACTTCGACAATAACCTCCATGCATTCATAAATAAGCTATTAATTTACATGAAAAAATTATTGACGTGGAAAGAGAAATTCTCCATAATTCACGCCCTCAGCAGATAAGCGCCTGTAGCTCAGCTGGATAGAGTACTCGGCTACGAACCGAGCGGTCGGAGGTTCGAATCCTTCCAGGCGCGCCATATAAAAAAAGCCTCCCTGTTTTTCAGGGGGGCTTTTTTTATATGGCGCGCCTGGAATATTTGACGAGAACCAATTTCGAAAAAAGTGCAGGAAAGCACTTTTTGACGCGATGCTTCTACGCGCCCCGAAGGGGTGATGTACAGGGATGTACATCATCAATCCATCTA
>Ga0316207_10001969_pt1 | contig 22759 bp, 13 predicted proteins | sample 6weekpyrite_MG_FD_204943 | JGI IMG/M metagenome (GOLD analysis project Ga0316207, IMG submission 204943) | Microbial mat bacterial communities from mineral coupon in-situ incubated in ocean water Damariscotta River, Maine, United States -... | ecosystem: Environmental > Aquatic > Marine >...
GGTATTCCTCTTGTTGATGTTATGGGGATAACCCAACAAGAAATATCATGCGTAGATGCTTATGACAACGGCATAGCCATTGTCCAAGCCACCGCCTTAGGCGGTGGATATACAAGATTGATTATATATAGGGCCGAAACTGTGGTTAAAGTAAATGGAAAAATATATAAGAATTATGGAGACAAATGGTCTCGAAATCTTGAAAATAAATTCGGAATAGGTTTGGTTGGAATAGCATATCTGCGATCGATTACTAATGCGAAAAGTATTCATGATTATAAAACCTGGTGGCGACTGGGATACATATGTCGAATGTCAGATAAAATGAAAGAGGCTGCTATCAGCGTAAACCAGAATTTAGGGTTTGCTGATATGAGCACCATCAAACTTAAGCTAGATAGTCAGTATTGGAAAAAGGATAACAATGAGGATTTTGTTTGCAAAACAAGAAAAAATGTTTCAGATGCTATAGGTGCAATTTTCAAAGATAAAAAATTAAATGCACTAGAATGCGGGGGGGCTGTCTCATGTTATGGCTTTACGCGCATTTCAACTCGCCTTAGGTAATGGGCGTTTTAATATTGTAATAGAAAAATTCCTGGGTAAAGAACGCTTGAAAATCCCTATTAATGCCATGCGCGGTAAGATAATTTTTAGTGAAGAGGACTTGATTGCTAATAGCAACTATACTGGTGATGCTTGTTTTAGACCTGGAGATCTCGTGATAGTCAGTAACTGGCGGCCAGAGGCTCACAATACACAATGGCTTGTGGAAAATGGGATATGCGTTGGATGGAAGGGGGCAGAAAAAGGAAAACCGCAGTATGATGAACCCTTATTTCTAGGTGGTGGTCTTGGGAATCAAAGTAAGACAGAGTCAGAAATACGTGAAGTTGTGTATAGTAAAACTCCAAATAAATTGAAAATAAAGGGAGATAGGAAAATGCATTTTTCTGATAAAGCAGTTAAGGGCAACATATGTAATCATACGTTGGATACTAGCGCGCAAGCAGGATCTAATACAAGCAAATTGGTTCCAGATATTTTTATGAGTTCTGTTGTTATGCGGATTAATATTTTAGGAGGTAGAAATGATATATGACTTTCTTCGTTATTAATACGAATTAACACAGATTTTTACAAAAATAGGAATACGTATGGTTAAACATCGAGTTAAACTGGGCGATTGTATGGAGAGTATTGCTTATCAATATGGGTTTACCTGCCAGTCGCTTTGGTCGTTAACTGACAATGCACAACTCAAGAAATTACGAAAGAATCCCAATTTATTATTCCCAGGAGATATAGTTGTCATTCCACCATTAGAGATTCGACAAATAGAAGTTAGCATGAATAGCCAACATCTCTTCAAACGAAAAGGATTGCCAAACAAGATTAACATTCAACTTTTGGATAATGGCACTCCATTCAAGAATGAAGATTATAAACTATTAGTAGATGAACAGATGTTTTCGGGTACGACCGATGTGAATGGTGAGATAAAATTATCCGTACCCTTGAATGCGACTCAAGGACATTTGACGTTAATAGACTCCGGTCGTAAATTTAATTTGGAGATAGGTAGCCTTGGTCCAATTAATGAGCTCACAGGTTTTCAAGCAAGATTGAAAAACCTGGGTTACTATATGGGTGAAATAGATGGATTAATGAACGATTGCATCGTTGATGCTATCAGCCTATTTCAAAAAGATAATGATTTACCCTGTACTGGCGAACCAGATGAACAAACAGCAATAAAACTTCAAAGCACACATGGGATATAGTTTGTGGCTAGGTATTGTGCGACATGGATTTGTTTGTAACGGTAGAATTTGATCGATTGTATTCAAGTTTTCAAATCCTCTCCTTTTTGTGACTTTTTTAACAGAAATGTCTCCCGACAATTGGTACATTGGTTTTACAGCTTAAACAAGTGATCACGTCAAACAAATGGTTGCTAAAAAGCTGGAAACAAATGTAAGCTTAAAAAAGGAATGATAGACTATGCAAAATTTTCAAGGTTCAGGATTCGCTGTAAACATTCCGGAACAATGCCAAGATTTATCTTGTTATACATTTTTATTGCCAACAGATAAACAGTACACCCCGCAGGTATCTATCAAATTCGATCGTGTTTCTATCGATGAAGATTTAAATACTTTTACATCACGACAAGAAATGAGTTTACTAGAAAATCTCGAGGATTATAAAATGTTAAATCAGATAGAGGGTAAACAAGAAGGTCGGGATGCTATAATCAAAACCATCGAATGGGGAAATAAAGAGGGACGTATTTGCCAGCAACTGATTTATTTATTAGAAAAGATGGGTAGCACTAATCGAATTTACACTATCACATGCACAGATCTGGCAGAAAACTTTTCGCAATCTCGCTCAACCATGAATGAAATAGTGAGATCATTTAAATTATCGTCAACTCATCATGTTAAAGTTGCCTAATATCATCTTAAAGAGTTTGTCGAATGTGTGAGACACACACAATAGTCTGATATTTTGCGCTTGTTAGCTGTACTATCCATTCATGGCAATGGCAGTTCTATAGTTAAACCTAATCTAATCCTCCAGTTTTCAATTGATTCTCTCTGTGTTCCTAGTAAATACTATCCTATCTCAAAAATTGGCATTTTCTTCATTTTAAACCTTATTCAGCTAGTTATTATTTTTCTGGATTTATGTGTTTTTTCTAACAAATTATTTTGGCTAGATGAATTAGTATATTGATATAAAACTGGCAAAATACCGTATTTAACTGCTAGTCGTCAAATTTAAAATTGGAATCTAGATGAGTATTATTAAGAAACTAAAAACTGCAAATAAAATGAAAGACGAAATTACTGGTTATATTAACGATCTCAATAAGATTCATACAGCTGCATCAAATATTGTAACGCCAAATGAAAATAGTAGAAGCGAGCTTGTTGCGTTAGCCTTTGAAGGCATAGGCGTTATTGGGTCTAGAAACCCAATCATTTCACACTATTTAAAAGCGCATGAAGCTCATTTTGCCGCATTGACTAGTGTAATAAAGGCAGTTGATACAGCAAAAGACGCAATGAATATTCTCAATATATCAAGAATTTATGCCCAGAAAATAAGAAAATCTGCTGACGTAATTGAAGATGAATTCGGTTATGTTTTTTCTATGCTGAACCAAAATAATTCTTTGCCAGATGAATTGCCACGTGAGTTGAAAAATTATTATGGTATTAGAGAAGAATTTGCTTCACTCGGCTATAAGGGTTCTGAATGGAGTACAACAAATGAAAAATCTAAATCCATTAATCCATACGCGCGAGATTTACAAAACAAAATAGATCAGATGGCGGAACAGGAGGCCGTATTAAAAATATTTGTTTTAAAGCGAGCGAAAGAAATTGCTAGTGCTTATTTGAAAATAAACAAGGATACTTATGATTTATTTTATTTAATGGTAAAAGGATCTCGTAATTTTAGTAAGCAATTAAATAAGGTTTCGGGAAATGATGGCTTTATAGCTGGTAAAAGCGCATATGAGGGGCAGCAATTTAAAGTGTTCAATGAGCACAAAAAATTGGGTTATAATTCTAATTCAACGACTGATGATTTGACGCTTTATTCTAAAGGTGGATCATATATAACAGAACTCTCGGCTATAAAGATCGCCGGTGAAGCGATGAGGGATGTGAGAGATTTGTCAGAAAAATGGAAAGTCTGGGCGTTTCAAGTAAGTAGAGATGGAGATTTTCTGGACCAGTATTAATATGCGTGGCGCCTCCAGGCTTAGTTAATTACATTTATCCGCCACAACCAAAAAGAATTCCGGGTTCTCCATCAACGTTAACGTTTGCAAGCATTGGAATGCCTGATAAATCTGATGATAAATTAGCACCTTTCATCAATTCTTCATTCGAATATTCGGTATTTGGTAAAGTTGCATACTGTAAGCCATCAGGTATAGCGGTAACCATTCCAAGATTTGAAATGAAACTACTTGCAGAGCTGGCATCGCGATCGGTGCAATAATCTTTTAGCAAACTGGATAAATTGATAAAGGTATCTGGTAAGGTTTCTAGTGAAGATGCGTAGTCTGTATCTGGGTAGCGTATGTCAACGTTACCGTCTATGCCCAAATTAGAGGAGGCTGTGACAGAGCTATCTGCAGTTACAACCAAAAATCTTGACTGAATTTGGATATTTCCGCCATCTCCTTCAACCGCATCTGCACTAATTTTACTTTTATTTATCACCACAAAGACTGGATTGATATCAATGTTCCCCCCATCGCCTGCTCCTCCTTGAACCAGAGCCGAGATATTGCTATTGCTGAGAGATATAAGGTCATTCACGTGTAAAGATATATTACCACCATCAGCATCCGTAGCTAATGTTATAATTGAGCTGTTCTTCAAATTAATACTTGATGTCGCTTCAATGTTGATATCTCCAGCATTACCAGAGCCGATTTCTGTGCTGCTGGTTTCAATTTTGGCGTCTGTCATATTGAGCTGGTCAATTACTATATTGATATTGCCACCCATCCCGGGTAGAGATGTGCCAGATCGAATTTCTGAAGCATTATTAAGGTTCAACTGAATTGTTTCAATGCTAACCATTCCCGCATCACCTAAATGTGGAGATGTATTGGCACCTGCTTGCTCAGCTTCAACTTCTGCAGCTGAGCGAATAGATGAGCCATTCCCATCAAGTCGAGTTCCTTGGAGAGTAATATTATCACGAGAATTTATAACTATATCACCTCCTTGCCCCACACCTGATGTGCTCGTGCTAATTCGAGCGCCATCGTCGAGTAAAAGCTCGTTTGTCTTAATATGTATAGATCCCGCATTACCACTAGCACTAGACTTTGATGCTGAGACAATACGTGAACCGCGATTTTTAGCCGGGTCAGATTTACCATTTGTCCCAGAGACTTCTATATTGTCAGCAGTAATAATAATCGTGCCGCTATTACCCTTGTTATCAGTTGTGGTAGCCGTACGTGATCCATAAAGTATCTTTACATGTTTCCCTGTGAGTTGGATATTTCCTGCGTTGCCTTTTGAGCTCGTGTTTGAGGTGATTTTTGTTTCTTGTTGCAATGTTAAGTTCTCGCTGGCATGAATACTAATGTCACCACCCGAACCATCTATATTTTCGCTGTTAGAAGCATTGGATAGGATTTTATTCTTTCCACCGCCACCGCCACCGCCACCGCCGCCACTACTGGCATTGTCTCCACTTCCACTTCCACTTCCACTTCCACTTCCACTTCCACTTCCACTTCCACTTCCACTTCCACTTCCACTTCCACTTCCACTTCCACTTCCACTTCCACTTCCACTTCCACTTCCACTTCCACTTCCAAAACCGCCTTCATCTACAAATTGACTAACACCAGCGTTACTCACGATTTCGGTTTTGTTTAAAAGTTCAATGTTTATCGATGCAAGATTGATGGAACCGGCATTACCTGCACCTTCTGTTACAGAAATTAACCGAGCGGCATCGGCGTTTATACTGGATATCGCATTTAACATTATGTTGCCCGCTTTCTTTTCAGATCGAGTGTTGGTTTGAATTGTTACAGAATCGCGAAATCGTCCAGAGCCGTTAATTTCAATATGTTCCGAAGCAGTAAGCGTAATATCTCCACCCGTACCTGTTTCACAATTGTCGCAAGCACCAGTGCTCAACATACTACCATTTAGAATTTTCAGTTTATTTGCTTGTAATTGAATTTCACCTGTTTTGATATCTGCTTCAGCCCGTGCGCCAAGGATCGAGTCATCTATTTCCAGGCTTTTTTGCACTGATATATCGATAGCAACTTTTTCTCCTTTAGTGTCAGATTTAATATTTGCTCTGAATTCAGAATTTTTAGAGTAGAACTTTCCACCACTAATAAAAATATTACCAGATTTCTTTCCTGAAACATCCAAGAGCATATCTTTGTTGATATTTATTGCTTTCATATCCGAAGATGCTGGAATTTCGTAGCCGGAAGCGTTAACAGGAACTTCTGAATTTGCAGCGGCAACGAGGTGAATCTTTCCTTCTGGTGCATGCAAACAGGAACTTGAGCAGTCTAAAGCTTCTTCATTGATATTGGATTCGTTATTCGTTGTTCGTTCTTTGCCATTTAAGGAAATATTGCCGCCAATCAATGACAAATTATTACCCTTTGAAACTTTTAATACACTTTCGTTAACTTCTATGGTGCCTGGCGAACTTAAAAAACCAAAACTTGAAGGAGCTGCGACACCTAAACTACTATCATCTGGATTGCGTGTATCAAATTTATCGGAATCACCAAGCAGCAAGTAGTCAGCGGTGCTCGCATAAAATGAACCATTAATATCCAGTCTTGCACTAGACCCAAAAATAATTCCAGCCGGATTAAGCAAAAACAGATTCACGTCAGAAATACTTGAGCCGATGGTGCCGTTAATATTGGAAGCATTACCACCTGTGACTCTGGCTATAATGTTCTCAATGGATTGGGAGCCATTGAACGTTGCACTTTCACCGGAATTAACGTCAAACTGTTCAAAGCTATGAAATAAATTCGTACCGTGTTGTGAACCACCATTAATGGCGTAATCACCGTCTACTTTGTCAACTTGTGTACCAAGACTACTATCGACTACTATTTCTGCAACCGAAATATTACTATTTAACAAGCTAAGGAGTAATATCGGAGTTGCATAAATCGAAAATAAATTACGAATGATATTTTTTTGATTTTCTAATTTCATATTATTTTATAACCAATTGCCGATTAATAAAAATGGTGACCAGTAGCTGGGGTGGTCGTATGATTTATCTAGAATTAGTGCGATCTGTGCATTTTGTAAAGCTTTCGCTTTCGAAAGTGATGCATTATTCAGTTGTGTGTAAAATTCTGAAACGAGATTTGATGATGCTTTATCGTTTACAAACCATAAGGTTGCCACTGCACTACGGACACCAGCTTTTACAGCAATACCCGCAAGCCCTAGGGCGGCTCTATCATCCCCTGTCGCTGTTTGGCAAGCACTGAGTGTTAGTAGTTCGATAGGTTTATCTCTGAATTTTGTTTGTAATAAATAGCTTTCCAAATGACTCATTGTGAGTTTACTTGAATAGGTTAGTAAGAAACTATCCTGGATATCATTACTAAACTGACCATGAGATGCTATATGAACAATATTAAATGGCTTTTTCTTTAGTGAATTCTTAAAATTTGCATTTGTAAAATGTTTATCTTGTAAAAACGAAACATCATACAAACTATCAATGCTTTCTAATTCGTCAGCGACAAATGGTAGCGCAGGGAAATCTTGAGTGGCTTCTGTTATCCCACTCGCCATAACTGAGATATCATCGCGAGCTAGTGGTTGTGGATCCGTTAACGATAAGCCAGGTGTTACTGCTATTGCATACTTTTGAATAAGAAAACCATCACCATCATGCAGTGCAGAAAAGGGGATAGTTCGTAATATTCCATCAGGTATTACAACCAAGGTGTTTATATGATTTTCATCCAGTATCTTTTCAATTGGTTTGATTAGCCATTGATGTAATTTTTTCGCATGTTTTAAATATTGGCGAGTTGTACGTTTTTCTATTAATCTCCGAAATTTGATTGTTTCATTTGTTAATGTTTTTTCATCTACTTTGGTCAAATAACGAACTAGACCATTGGGTAAACTTAGTAAGATTTCAATACGATCAGAAAAAACAATGGGGTAAATTGCCGCGGTATTCTCATCGAGTTTATCAATACCGCGTGTTTTATTACTGAGTTTTGCCACACAGTCATCTTGAAAATAATCCTGAAGTTCGGCGCTTTTAAATGATTCCATTATTTCTCTGGCTTGTAGCAAAATTTGAGATAATTTTTGAGAATCACTTTCTTCGGAACTTGATTTGAGTAGTAAATCAGTCAACTCGATATAAACACTTCCGACGTATTTACGGAATCGGCCGTTTCGACTATTTCCCTGTAGTAATAAGTGCTTGATGGTCTCAAGAGTTTCGATAGAATTTTGATAGGCTTTGATTGCGCCTGGCGTATCACCTTGTTGCTTTAGCAGCCTGCCTGTTTGCCAGTACCAGAGATATAAACTTTCGGGCATATTTTCAAGTTGCGATAGATGCACTGCCTGGTTTGTTAATACTAAAGCATCTTCGGTTCTTTCCGCGTTTTCATATAAATTGCCCAAATAACCGTATGCGTAGGATAGCGATCTATTGTCCTTAATTAGAATAGAAATTTCCTTTGCCTGATTCAAGGATTTAAACGCCATCTCTTTATTTTCTGAAGAACTATCAACATCAATTTGATGAAATAGCTCTCCTATGCCTAATAACAATTTAGCCTTGTCAGATGAAGAGGGGAGTTTAGAGATGATATTGTTTGACATGTGAAGGTTCTGTTTCGTGTTTTCCAGGTCACCACCGAGCTTGTGAGAGTGTGCCAGGTTTAAATAGCTTTTAGCTAAAATCAGATAATTTTGCGTTTCGCTTGCCGATGAAATAATTTTTGCATAAATCTCGTTTGCACGATCATATTGGCCTAGCGAAACATAAACATTAGCTAAATTATTTTGTCCAACTAGCGTTAACTCAGGCTGGTTAAGTGACCGGGATATGGTAATACTTTGTGTTAAGTTTCTTTCTGCCTTATGAAGTTGGCCAAACTGAGCATAGAGACTGCCCTGTAGCATTAATACTTTCAAGGATTCAAGTTTGGTATTCAATTGATTTGAAATACTTAGGGCTTGAGTTAAGGTGGAAAATGCTTTGTTTTGATTACCCACTTTAGAGTAGGCTTCCGCCAGTAATCGGTATAATTTAGGGGTGTCGACAATAGGAGTATTTTTATCAGAAAGTTGTTGCTCTAAGTCTTTAATATTTTTTAATGAATTATCGTAAATGCTACTGCTAAACTTTTGAGTTATAGTTTCGTCATTTTGGTTGGCGGCAACCAAGGGAATAGAAATCGTAAATAATATAATATATATAAAACCAAAATAACGTAGAAGAAATTTATAGTTATTAAATGTGCGGAAAATCATAATCAATTCTTTTTAATAGTATTAAGTAAGTGTTGCTTTTATCTATATATCAATTGAAAGAGAGTCGCTACTTATAGAGAATATTGCAATGAAAAATGAATTCCATGGTCTTGAATGCTATTATCGTTTGACGTATCCACACTATTAAACGCATAAGCCCAATAAAACTGAGTATCTAGTCTCTTTAGTATTTCCCATCTAAAACCTAATCCGGCACTGGTAAGTCTAATAAATTTTCGATTATTGCGATTAATCTGATCATACCAGGCGCCGCCTGTATCTACGAACATCACTGTTTGTAATCGTCTGCGTTTAAAACTATCAAATGCGACAGGGGTTGTTATTCGATATTCAATTGAGGCTGCATATCCGTTATCACGCAATAGTTGATTTTCGCGGTATCCTCTAATACTTAAACGGCCACCTATGCCAAACTGTTCCATAGGCAATAATCCACTTTGAGCAAGTTGACCATCCAGGCGAATGACTAGTTGATCGCGGTTGGCGAAAAATTGTTGTGCAAACTGTGCCTGACCAAGAACTTTGTGAAAGTCACTTGAAGGTTGATGGTTTTCATTTTGCGTGGAGCCAAGAGCATTTAGCCCATAGCTTAAGGTCATACGCATGGCAAAAACTTGCTTTCGATTACGAAACAAAATGTCTTGTGAAATTCTTAGGGCGGTAATGTGGCTCTCCCCATCCGGCTCAATGCCAGGTGTTAATGGGACACCCTCATCGTCAAATAATGTTTTGCTAAAACGTCGTTCAATACCAACGCTTAATTTTAATTTCTGGTTAATGCTTTTATCCGAAGATAAAATAAATTTGAAGCCACTTGTCCATGTACGGCTGGAAATATCGATATTATTACTGATAGATTGCTCAATAATTTCCGCGTTAGCAAAATTGTAATATGTTTCAAAACGCGTTGCAGTATTAAACAAAGGAAAGTTATAAATTAATCCATAATTTGTTAATCCCTCGGCATATCCCATATTTGCGCTTAATGTGTCAGAATAACCGGTGAGACTTAAAATAGATCCGTAAACGCTTGTTCTTACTTCTCCTACACTGGGTGAAATTCTGTTATCGAGTGTAATTCCAGCTTCATATGGTTTACCTTCTTTGACCGTTGCCAGTAATTCTGCTTCGCCCGGTTTATTGCCTGGTATCAGTTGAGCATTTATTTTATCGATAAGAGGCGATTGTAAAGCAACTTGAATGCGTTGCTGAATGTCGTTTACATTGAGTATTGATCCCGAGTTAAGAGCCAATCGTTGGTAAATATAATCACTTTGCAATGAATTGTTGCCAGTTATTCTAATGTTAGAAAGTTTACCCTCGATTATCGCAATATTGACCACACCATTATTTACTCCTTGATTTGGGATGATCGCACCGGAATTGATATATCCGTTTTCCACATAAAGTTTCGTAATATTTTGTCGTAAGGTTTCCAATTCTTCGCTGCTTACCAAGCGTTTCTCATAGGGCTTTGCGAGTTTCTGTAATATTTCATCGGAAAAATTATGATTACCGGAAAATACTATTTTTTCTATCTTGATTGAACTTTGGTTCTGAATTTCTGAATTTGACTCCAGAATATTTTCTACCGATGGTAACTTAAAATCATTTGCATTCGCGTTGGCGAATGTTGACACAAATAAGAATAGAACGATGAGTAAAGAGAGATGAGGTTTATTATTATTTGTCATAGGAAATACTTTATTATTTTAGTGGGAATAGGTTTTTGGTAGTAATGATAATGCTATTTGTTCTGCATTATTATATTTCGATATTATTTTCGAAATAATTTACTAACATAGTCATTCTAATTTTAACAACATCACTAGCGATGGCGTTGATCGTAACTATACATTGCTTTAAGTATACTATTTTAGCCAATGAGTGCATTGTACTGATAAAAACTCAGACAACAAAGCTTAATTTTTAGGATAGAGCTTAATAGGCAACTAAATCAGTCTATTTGAATGTAATCAATGTTTATTTGTTTCAATAAGGTCAAGAATTGTTGTTCTGCATTGTTTTTATGGTTTCCAATTTTAATTTGTTGATCGACAAGCTGCAGCGTATCGTACCAAATTCCAGCCTGAGCATAGAGAGAAGGGGTTTTTGATGGGCTTGATTTAGTAATTTCTCGATTTAACTTCGCTGAAGCTGGTAAATATCTAATGTATCCACCACTGACAATATCGTTAGAGCGGTGATTTTCATTTACGATCAAAGAAACAAACCATCGGTATTCAACATCTAGAGAGAGTTTTTTTTCGAATCTCGATAAGTCGATACTATGAATACCTTTACTACTTGCTTCTAATATTGTTTCTATTAAGGGATCATCCATGCCTTCTTGAATCAAAGTGAATTCAATGGCCTTGTCGGTTGTGTCTGATAAATAGTAAAACAAAACTGGTTGAGATTTTGTTGTTAAACCCGTGTGGTTAGGACTTAATGAAACAATGTTAAGACTTTTTTCGGCGCCACGGGTAGCAGCACCAACACGTCTTTTTGGCGAGCCTCTTCGGGGAGGAACATATACTAGTGTATTAATGTTTTTGAATTTTTGCGCTGAGATTTGGCTTTTTATAAGGTTATCTTGATTGTGTGAAGTGCTGCGTTGATTGCTGCTATCTTCAGTGTTAATTGTAGTTAACCCATTGAGGTTATCTGCTGCCGCTACTCCTGCAAATAAAGACGTGTTTAAGGCAACCATTATTTTAAACAAATGTGATTTAAAGAGACTGTTATACATATTATCTGCCTTGAGTTTGTTGTTAAATTGGGTTGCATTATGACAATTGAAATAAAATCGATTTGGTTTGATTATTTTACCACAATTTTCCAACTGTCGATTTACGACAAAATTATCACTGCTAGTTCATATGCAATAAATATCTTTAACTATCTTATGCTGTTTTAAGTGATACGGTCACGGTTCGTACAAAATACCAGCAATTGTTATTCAATTGATTGATTTATACAATCCTCACCATTCAACCGAATTTAATATTTGCTCTAATTAGTACAACTATTACTCACTGGATTTAACACTTTTTGTCGTTATCTAAGATTAAATATTGTTTCCAAACAATTTTAACAATTCTGAAATGAGTGTATGGCAGCCGTTCATAAGGTAAGCCATCCTCATATTGAACATAATATCACCATAAATGCTCTTCAAAATGCCAATAGGTCGACAACAGATGAACGGACTTGGAAAAAACAGCTCTGTAATAGCGTAAACACAACATTGTTTTAAAGGATTTATGCAGAATATTGCCAGCGGTTCTCTCAGGAAAAAATCATAAAATGCGAGGTAACAATAAGCATTTAGTCACAGCGTTAATTTGTTATGGTAGTAGTTTAGGATCCACACAAACAGCACGTTCAAGCAATGAAACTTCACGAAAACAAGTGGCCTATCTTAACTAAAGTCATACTCATGAAAAATATCTGAGCCCAGCCGCGGAAAATATAATTATTTCATGAGCTACGAAGTTATTGGGCAGCGTCGATAATTGGTAACCGCGCACAAAGCACCGCCGTATTTATCCTGGTATTTCTTTTAGGGGTCAAATTGATGCCACGACTCAAGGACATAATATCCATATTAATATTAATTTGGACAATCGATTAATATACAATAAATTTTTCTGAAGGTACTCGCTCGAGAGTACTACTCTGATGGTTTAGGCATTACTATATTAAATTAGATATTGAACGCTCAAAAAAACCCGCCATTTCTGGCGGGTTCCTCATTCAGTTATAAACAGACGTTAGTGATGACGTCGTTTGCTCAACCAGTTGTCACAAGATCCATCTCCGGCTCGATTCGTTTCTTCAGAAACACCATCAACGGGGCGAGAATAACATTTTCCACCTTCCAGTTGTGTTTCTGTTAAACCTGTAAAACCACCTGCTGTGTAAGCAGCTTGGCCTTCAGGACTGCGTAGAAAATCGATGAATTGACGTCCTCTTCTTTTATTCTTGGATGTTGCAAGCAATGCCAGAGAATAAATCTTGTCAGCATTTACCCCGTTTGCATTGGGAATACCAAGGTTGCTGATAACTGATCCAGACATCCCGGTAACTGCTGTGTTGCCATCATTAATTTGATATGCCAGTTCCGTGATCCAGACATAACCTACATCAACTGGTACGTAACCTTCAACATTAATGATACCGTTTGGCGTTTCCACATGATGTACACGAGACTCATGGGTATTAAACTTGTTTAATATCGCATATTCGCAAAACGTCAAATTAGTGCTGGTACCACAGCCGTTATCCACCAAATTATGTGAACCGTGATTTTCACCCGAGTCCATGCTAATTAAACGTGTCGCACCAGGTGATGTAGGATGAGGAATTGCAACCGCTTGTAACGCCGCCTCTAACCATTCAGATGCAGTCATTGTTGCATTAATTACACTGGTATCATCACCAAAATGGTAACTCATGGTAATCTCTGTACTCGCTTCAGCATGACCGTTGATATAGGCATCCACTTTTTTCATGTAACCATTTGCTGCGTTATGAATACCTTCATTGATATGGTCAAGGGAGGAAGCCACTATGTCGCCAGACAACAAATCCATTGCTATATCAAATTGCGTTTGAAAATCTGTATCACTGAGTTCTGGATAGCTCGTCGTGCCAATATCTTTATCCCCAGGATTACCGGTACCATTCGCTGAGGACACCATCAAATCAAGTCGATTCGCTATGTAAGGAACAGCTTCATCGATAAATCCTGAATTAGCCAAATCCTTCATCAGATTATAATTCGTTGATGCGAAAACATCGAAATTGACTTGATAGTTTCCTGGTAAAAAGTTTCTCTCTTCATCATTGCCTAGTAGTAAACAACCGGACTTTATTTGTTTTCTGATTTGCCCGGGTGGAATAAGCTCCACAAAATATCGGTTTGCCTTATCATTTAGATCTGCCAGACTAAAACCGTTGGCATCATTTTCTCTGTGTGTAGGTTGTGTTGGATCATATCCTAAGCTTAAATTAAATGCTTGCATTGCCTTATCGAATACTACCCATTGGTTGCCTGCCATACCCAGATTTAATTTTGAACGATCAGGATTGCCGTGAAATTCCGTAGCACGATCAGCGGGTAAAAAGGCACAGGTGCCTTGAAGTGTATAACTTGAATCTCTTGAACCCCTATCGGCGTAGGCCAAATTACTTCCTAGTAATACTGCGGAAACTGCTGCGGTCAAAATAGGGTACTTACATTTATTTTTCATAGACATATAAACTTACTCCAAAAATAAGATAATGATCCAAAGAAAATATAAAATGATTCTTATGTCTTCTATCCTAGAGTCCCTCTAAAACAGAATACGATTTGTTACGTTTAATCACCTCTCTTTATTCTAAATGTTAAATACATCACAGTTATTGCCCGGTGGTAAACGTCCACTACGTCACATTTGTTAGCGATATTTTCATGTCAATAGATAAAATTGAGAACTAACGTTCATATTGATGGAACAACATTTCCTGCATTAAAATCATGAATACCCCAATACAGGCAAAATCCATCGCTCAAGGGGGTAATAACGACTATTTCTTAGGGGCTCACAAAAATTATTCAGGAAAACTGATAGACCAAAAAGATTGAAATTTCTTGTGAGTTTAGGAAGAGAGGATCTTATAAAGAAAAAACTAAAAGGTACTGACTGAAAATGTTGGGATAGACCCTATCTTATGGTCTATCCCAACTAATACATCATTTATAATTATTCAAATATTAGCGCGCGTTAAATCGTAGTTGTGAATAACCCAAAATATCAAACGCATCGCTATCGGTCAGTGGAGTCTGTCCAAATGTTCCAGGCATATTTGAACCAGGCTGACCAAAGCGAACTTTGTGGAGAAATTCCCACGGATTGTCGTTTGCGGAAGAAATTTGAAATATATCCAATGGATCGCCACTGCCGCCTTGGCTGATTGGAGGAGGTGTAATCCCATCAATGCCGTGACAAAAAGCGCAGTTTACATTGGCGTTCACTGAGCCGTTGAAAAGTCCACTGCCATTGACAGCATTGGCACCAATAACAATGCCTGAAACAAGTTGGGAATCACTATCGATGATGCCATCTTCTAACAAGAACTTGGTGAGATCCCATAATTCACGATCACCCAACGGGCTTGGCAATCTGTCAGCGATGACTTCAGAAAATACATGGTTTGTAAAAGTTAAACCATTTTTTATCCAGTTAAAGATATGGTTCTGCAAATCTGTCACACTGCCACCATAAGCGATTTTTCTCAATGCAACTTTATCAAGTAGGTTATCACTGTTATCACCTCTGATATTTATTCCTTTGTAATCCCAGCCATGGCAAGTTTTACAGCGCCACGAACTTTCTATTTTTTTAGTCTCAGAATAATCAACAGGAAAATCGTCTGGTGTTTTGTACTCTAACCATTGAGGATTATAATCAGTCGGTGCTAGTACAGTCTCATCAGCAGCTTGCATTTCTTTCCACCACTTATCATATAAACGCCCACCTCGGACAATATCCGCAGTCGCATAACTGTAAGTAGGGTTTGGATTTGGTCCAGCAACCAGTGTTTTTGCATACGCTAATACATCACTTGCTGCTTGCAAGTTCAGGCCGACAAAACCACTGCTGGAAGGTGTCATGAGACTACCCGGGTGACCATAACGAACTTTGTGTATAAACTCCTGCGGATTACCGTTTGCAACCGCACTGACATCTACGGTGGATATGGCTGTTCCAGTTGTGCCGTGACAACTTGAGCTTGCGCAATTTCCGGGTGATGTACTTTCGTAAATTGTTTTCCCAACCGTCGCATCCCCATTGTTTAAGTAATTGTCATACATAGCAACGACTTTTGGCACACCTTCGGTTTCATTGGTAATAAAATCCGCTAACAGGTTGATGTCGGTATCACTGAGGAAACGACCGAAATTGTGATCAGCTAACTGGGTATTACCAGTGCCATTTTTAATAACACCAAAAATGTAGGCTTTGTCCTTGGAAGTGGTATTTAATATTGGATAATAACCACGGATGCCAGAATAATGTTTTCCCGTTGTAGGGTCGGTTAAATCAGCATAGCCATATTTACCATGGACCCCTTGGTAATCCCAACCATGGCACTCTTTACAACGCCAGGTTGAAGCATCAGAGACCAGAGCGGGATCGGCTGTGCCAGCATAACTTACCCAGGTTTGATTTCGTGTAACGGGTACTGTCGCATCTTGAATGCCGCTCACGTTCCACCACTTATCATATAGTTGACCTGCGCGTTTAATATCAGGTGCAAGATCGCTTTGGCTGTACGCAAGAATATCTGCTGAGACGTTAATTGTTGCGATAGTCGTATCCCGTGCATCATATAATGAAGGCATTGGCAGAAATCCGGGATGACCGAAACGTATTTTATGCATCAGTTCCCACGGATTTTCTTGCGCAATATCATGCACAAATACATTTGGAAGTGTATTGATATCGCCATCTTTAAAATCGATGTTTTTACCATCACTGCCATGACAAATACTGGATCCACAAGATACCCGAACATCTTCATACAGCTGTTTTCCACGGATTGGATCTGCGCCATTTGTTGCAAGTTTGGTATTGTCATCAATAAAATCAACTGCCGATAAACCCGCGCTTGATTCATCTCGCATAGACATCACGAATTTAGTAAGTGCGTAATAATCATCATCTGTAAATAAGGTATCAAAACCATGAGTGATATCTTCCTTCAAAAAAGCATACAAAGCTGGGGCTGTATCATATTGCATTACAAAATTAGCGGTACTCACAATGCCACCAAATCCTGTTGCATGTTTTCCAGTGGCATAAACGCCGTCTGCACCGCGATAATCCCAACCGTGACATTCTTTACAACGCCAGGTGCTCGAACCCGTAATTGCTGTATTGCTCGCTGGCCATCGGGTGTGTGGGGTAGTGGGTTCAATCACGTTACTCGCAACTGCCCACCACTTATCATACATTTTACCGCCTTGCACAGCGTCAGTTGGACCTTTAGTCGCATAAATCGCTGGATCAAAATTACTATTTGGTGCATTACCCGAACCCGCACCAGCCGCAACAAAGGCATAAACATCTTGTGCTTGCGTAACGCTCATACCCGCAGGCATATCGGAAGCTGGAGAGCCAAAACGAACTTTATGTAAAAATTCTTGTGGATTGCTATTCGCTACATCAACAATTTCACTCAATGTTGGAGCTTGCGTAGATGTGGTTGAATGACACGCGGCAGAATTACAACTTACGCCAGCGGTATTCGGCATTTGATTAAAGACAGCTTCACCTCTGCTAACATCACCTAACAATGGATTTGAGGTATCTGTGCGTGCTTTCTCCAAAACAAATTTCGTTAGATCATAAACATCATTAACATCCAACTTATCAGCAGTCATAAAACTGTGAGCAAGATTCGTTTTCGAACCGTAAAAAACCATGCCTACGGAAATCTTGTCAAAAATATACTTTGCATCAAAATTAGTACTTGGACTATTGAGACCCCGTATTCCGGTGTAATGACTACTTGTCTGATTGTATGCGCCATTAACCCCTTTATAATCCCAGCCATGGCATTCTTTACAACGCCATTGCCCACCATTATCACCATTTGTGTTATTGGGGAGTTGCGCTTTCACTTCATCCCAAATCGGATTATTGTCGGTTGGAACCGGCATAATTTTTACAGCCCACCATTTATCATATAAAAGGCCGCCACGTTGAGCATTGGCTTGCGTGTAACTCACACTGTCAAATTGGAGCGTAATTAAACTAACTTCAAATAATTTTGATGTAGAAGAATTACCGTCACTAACACTGATCTCCACATTAAAAACATTATTTTGATCTGCATCAGCAGGTATTGTTGCATTTGGCGGATTGATAAAACTTAAAGCGCCAGATTGTTGATTGATATTCAAAAGCGCCGCGTCTGCGCCACCAATAATCGAAAAGCTCAATGCATCAGATTCGGGATCTGTGGCTACGATGGTAGATATTGCTATCGAGTTATCCGAGGCTGTAATGCTACTTCCACTGATAATGGAAGGCGTTAAATTTGTTGTTGAAGTAGGTGATGAGGGTAAAGTAATGTTTATGTTTTGCTTTGTAGTGTTGATTCCATCAGTTACGCTGACTTCAATACTATAAATATTATTTTTGTCTGCATCATTGGGCTCGGCAGAATTGGGCGCGGCTCTAAAAGTTAAAACACCACTTATTGAATTGATAGATAAACGCGCGGCATCCGCGCCTGACGATATATTATATCTTAAAGTGGTACTATCAGTGTCTGTTGCGGCTACTGTACCAACTGCAGTCGACCCCTCGGTGGCTGTAAAGGAATTTGAACTGGTAAAAACAGGCGATGCGCTTGTCGTTGTAGACGTTGGAAACGTAATTATAATTTCCCGTTCTATGGTTGATTGACCATCACTGACGCTCAATAACAAATTGTATATATTGTTCTGATCAGCATCAGTTGGTGCAGTTTGACTGGGCAAACTCTTAAAACGCAATAATCCCGTGTTTGGATTCAATTCAAATAGAGAGGCATCAGCACCCCCAACGATCGCAAATGTTAATTGATCACCATCTGGATCCATGCCACTTAATATAATGACTTCCAGTGATTGGCCAGTAACAGTTACATTTCTAAAATTGACAAATTCAGGCGCTCCATTTGACGTGTTAGCTACGTTAGAGCCAGCGGCAGGAGTGCCTTCACCACACGCGCTGAGCTGCAATAGTAAAAATAACATAATCAGATATGATAAAGCTTTTAAGATATTGATTTTCATAAGTATTTTGTCGTATTAGTAAAGGCTTAACGCAAGGAATTGGTTTGAATCAACAAGTTATTTGGTTAACAGTGGTAAATCAGAATGTATTAAACACGCGCATTTTAAAGCAGCAAACTTATGAGAGAATGAAGTACACCTGTTTATTTTTAAAATAATGAGATCAATCAAACGGATAGGATTAAAAAATAACGTTTTTTCGAGATAAAACAGGTTTCTTATACTTAGGGTATTTCTTTACAGCAGTCACACGAATACGTTTTAATAACTCAGCATTTTTGTTTGTAAATATCAATCAGATTTGAAAACTCAAAACCATCTTTAGCCTTGGAGGGATTTTAGTAAAACGAGTTCCTTCGAGTTATGAAAAAAAATCAAAATTTATTGATTTAATTATCTATCCAGTAATGGGGATAAGAGCCAGAGTCAAAACGATATGGCACATGGCTCGATCTTTTTTGCGTCACCAGATGAAACCTGACACAGTCTCTTCTATATACCCCGTAATTTGCCGAACACAATAAACCGCCCAAGACTCGAGCGGTGATATATTCAGCACGAATAAGCATAAATTTATGCTAAGGCCTAACCCGGCATCTGCATTAATTCGGACACTTCAAGCGAACCACCCATATCAAGAAACGGACAAGCCTTTGCAAACGACAAAGCCGCGTCCATAGACTCTGCCTCAACGATTGTGTAACCAGACATGTTCGAAGAGCCACCAGCGGTAACAGAGCCATCGGGATTTACGGTGCTGGTATCTTTAAGTGGATTAGCAGGGCTAACCGCTGCGTCACCCAATGAAGATAACCATTCTTTATACTTTGCAAAATGTTTTTGGCCTTCCTCCGGGCTAGAGGGCTGATTACCGCCTACATAAGTCATAATATATTGAGCCATGTTTTTATCTCCTAAAAATTACTGTGAGCCAAAAAAGTGTGATGTTTGTGTTACCGAGTCCAGTTATAGCGGAATAAATAGGAAACGATTTTAAAACACTAACGAAAAAAACCGTTTATCTTCAAGCGGCATATCTTCGCATACCGCCAACCGGTTAGTCGACATCTGATTGTAATGATAATGGCTACAAAAATCCGTAGACTTCTAAATCAAAAATCTCAAACATATTCATGTAGACTAAAATTCAAACAAATTTCTGAAGTGCAATCGTTAGTGATTAACATTCGGTTTCTTGATGACAAATTGGATTGGGGATGTTACTCGAATCTAAGTTGCCAACGAGCGTGGAGTGAGTTTCAATGTAAACAGCATGCGCATTTTCATCAAGATCTTTGATTGTACTGTTCTCAATTTCAACCTGAGAACTACTGACGCCGGAGTTAAGTCTGAGCCCAGCATGATCATGTTTGTCAAGAGATCCTGAATTCGTGAAACCCGCTTTTTCAATGGTAACGTAATCCAGGTAACCAGAGCCGCCACTAAAAATCAACCCGGTCCAAAAAGTATCAACGGAGCTGTCTAAAGCCGATAAGGAAGAAAATATAATTGGCTTTTCAGCTGTTCCAATAGCGCTCAGCGTACTTTGAATTTCCATTTTGATATTTTCATCAAAAAGTAAAACGGCGCCAGGCTCAATAACAATTTGACCCCTTGCAACAAAATGTCGTTTAAAAGTATAGGCAGTATTAATGTTGGGTAGCGTTGTTACGCCTATTAGATTGTCACCCGGATTTAAAACTTCAATATAATTATTCGCATTATCATTGTCGTAATCTGAGCTTGAATCAAGATACTGTAAAGAGGAGACAGCGACTAAACCACCACCTTTTTGATTCAGCCTGATAATATTGTTGGTAAATTTACTCAGAGACGAAAGATCATCTATATAAATGCCATAACCAGTGGGTGAATTGGAAAAATAAGAATTGCTAACAGCAACATTAGAATTTCCAATCAGCACTAAATTCGCATCACGCGTTTCGTCAACGCCACCATATTCCACTATTACATGATCCAATTTATTTTGATCAGCATTAGAGTTAATAAAATGAATACCGCGCCAACCAAGAGTGGACTCTTCCAAAATGTCGGAAGAATTTTTGGTGAATTTAATTTTCTTGCTTGAGGTTCCTATTGCAGATAAGCCGGCATTTTCACTTTCAAGGAAAAGTCCAACGTTTTCCTCAAACTCAATTATTGTTCCAGCTTCAATTTCTAATACTGTTTCAACAACGCGCACATCATCTTTAACCAGATACGGTATTTTTTGTTTTTGCCATAGGATTTTGTTTTGGTTATTTGCCGAATCACTTTCTAAGGTGTTAAGTACAGCACGACTTCTCGGCTTAACAACATTTACTTTATTTGACGTGTTGCCCTCTCCGTTGTAACTAAATCGATTATTATTTTCGATGAACTGTACTTCATTGAAGGTTATGGAAATGGGAGCGACATCATTATTATAAATAGTATTGTTACTAAATTTCTTAAAATAACCAAATTTCTGAGCCGTAAAGGCATATTTAATTCTGCCGTTACTTTCAACATGTCGAATGACGTTATTAGTAAACGTTAACCGTCCTCGAGGACTCTCAACCCGATCACTGGTTGAAATACTAAAAGCGGCATTTTCAAATAAAAAACTGCCACTGCCCGCATGCTCAATTACCGTGAAATCAAAAACGATCTCGTCCATATTGCGTTTTGCAATTCGAATTCCTGCCCATTTATTCTTGGTAGAACTGTCTCCATCGCCCGTAAAGTAAATGGGAGACGTCTGCGTACCTTGAGCGATAATAGAGCCACCAGAAATGGATAGACCAGCAGATTCATTCGCAAACATCATTATCGTATCTGGTGCTATCGTTAACTGAACTTCGTCAGGGATATTAAGTTGCAACTGCGTCAAATAACATCCTGAGGGTAAATCCGTATTTTTGATAAAGTGTGTCCCTCCACCTTTGGCTGCTTGGGATAGAACAGGCGTGCCATCAATTTGATAATCCAAATCCAGGTTAATTCGATCTTCCTCATCGCAGTTTACAGCTGGTAGGATATTTCCAATAAACGGTAATTGGCTCGCTGTGATTTCTATTCCCACCGGGTTTCTCTCAGCCTCTCCATCCATCACCACAAGTTGCACAACATAAACACCGGCGACATCGGGTTTAAAACTGGGGTGTTCCGTATCAGCTTCAGTCAGTGAGGCGTTGCTACCCTCGGGCTTGGAAACAAATGACCAACTATAAGTTAAATTGGTATTCTCAACATCGGAAGAAGTACCCGCGTCTAGCGTAACAATGTCATTGATGGAAACCGATTGGGCTTCAGTTGGATCAATGGCGGGTTTACCACGACCATTATTTTCTTCTCCATCATTACTGCACGCCGTCAATAAGAAAAAAATGTAAACCAGTAGTGATGCGCTAAATATATTTTTTTTCATTCTGTCATTTCAAACATTCGCTAGTTTTGAAAAAATCGCCAGGTACTGAAAAATAGATCATTTAATGTGCAGGTAGAATCCTTATTTTCACTTACTCAATTCGTGTTTTTATTTAACGGTGAAAAAAGGAATTATTATGTATCACATTATTAGGGTGACTAGAATGGTAAACTTTTCTCGTTGTAGTGAGAAATACTACATAGTAATTTATGGCAATTGTGTGAAAACTGTAAATTATTTTTTGATAACAACAACATCCACTAATTTGATAACTTGCATCACTTGATTAATTAAGTAAGGTAAATCCCCGGCTTTGCCGGGGGACTCTCACAGGTTTGACCGTTCCCACGGTCTATCTATCCTAGTTGCTCTATCAAAAGTAACGAAGGACAAGGAAATGAGAGATTACAAAAGTTTGGCACATACAACATG
>Ga0316207_10001970_pt1 | contig 22745 bp, 18 predicted proteins | sample 6weekpyrite_MG_FD_204943 | JGI IMG/M metagenome (GOLD analysis project Ga0316207, IMG submission 204943) | Microbial mat bacterial communities from mineral coupon in-situ incubated in ocean water Damariscotta River, Maine, United States -... | ecosystem: Environmental > Aquatic > Marine >...
CAATCTTGTCGTAATTCATTCCTGAAATATCAAGATTTCTGTCTTTACCTTTAGATAGTTCTTTCATCTCTTCAAACATTTCTTCTGCATTTTCAGAGAACTTCATTTTTAAACCATTTTCAAAACGTTTAGATAGATTACTAAAAATCCATAAATCGGGCTTTGAATTTGCAAAAGGCTTAGCTACATTAGTAACACGATTCACACGACGTTCTGTATTTGTAAAACAGCCATCTTTTTCTGCCCAGATAGCAGCGGGTAAAAACATGTGTGCAAATTTTGTTGTTTCCACATCTTCATACGCATCCTGTACAACTAGAAAATCAAGCTTCTCAAGCGTTTTACGAATACGCGCTGTATTGGGCATTGAAGTCATTGGGTTTGTTCCAATTAACCACAAACCTTTTATTTGACCTGTTTCTATGGCTGGAAATATATCGGTCTGAAACATGCCACGCTGTTTAGGTAAAAACTCCGGGTCTATTCCCCAGTAGTCTGCAATTTCCTGTCGGTGATCTGCATTTTCCAATGCTCGATGCCCTGGCAAACCTGAGCAGGATGACCATTCCCGTGTACCCATCGCATTACTTTGCCCAGTAATTGACAGACTTGTGCCTCCTGGCTTACCAATATTTCCCGTTATTAAATTTAGATTATTAATACCAACAACACCGTCAGATCCATGAGTACTTTGGTTAATTCCCATTGTCCAGATCGACATAGCTTTACCGGCTTTTGCATAGAGTCGCGCCACATTACGAATGGTATCTTCATCAATACCACAAATTTTTGATGCGGATACCGGATCAAAACCTTCAACAATTGCCTGAAACTCTTCCATTCCATTTGTGTGTTTTTCGATGTAATTCATATCAGCCAGATTTTCATCGATAATGACATGCGCTAATGAATTTAATAAAACGACATCTGTTCCAGGATTAATTGCTAAATGCATATCCGCAAATTGCGCTAACATGGTGACCCGTGGATCAACCACAATCAGTGGAAAGTTTCGCTTCTCCATTGCTTCTTTAAGACGCCAGTAAATTATAGGGTGTTGCTCAGGTAGATTTGACCCAAATGCGATCAGGCAATCTGTTTCTTCAAAATCTTCATAACAACCTGGAGGCCCATCTGCGCCAAATGAGCGCTTATACCCCGAAACAGCTGAGGCCATACACAGTGTTGTGTTACCATCATAATTATTTGTGCCTATGGCGCCACGAGTTAACTTACCCAGCGTGTAAAATTCTTCGGTTAAAATTTGTCCGGTTGATACAACCGCAAATGCATCACGGCCGTGCTCATTTTGTATGGCTTTAATTTTGTCCGCCATAACATCCAGTGCAGAATCCCACTCTGCTGGTTGGTATTCATCTAACCTGGAATTACGCACTAACGGAGTTTTACCTCGACCTTCCGTTTTAAACAATTCATGCTCAAAAATTCCTTTAATACAGAGCTTTCCCCGATTAACATCTGCTCCACCAACGCCACGTGAAGAAACTGCCTGGCCTTCACCATCTATACCAACTTCAATAGAGCAACCAGTTGAGCAATATCCACAGGTTGTGTATTTCCACTCAACTACGCCTTTATCAGCAATTTTTATTGGATTTTTTTTGTTGCGACCAAATAACATCAGTAAGATTCCGTAATTTACAAAAGCATTGTTGTCCGCAAATGAACGCTAAAACGCAGAGTTTTAGTTTGTTCACATACGGCGCACAACACATAAATGATTGTGCTTTAATTTGCGTTCATTCGCGTTCATTTGCGGACAAACTATTTTCTATTTTATTTCTACGAAAATTTTTCCGCTTTCAATTTTTGTTGCATAGTGCCCCGTGCAACCTTCATCCGGGGCCAGGGCTTCACCGTTAGTTAAATCAATTTTCCAGTTATGTAGTGGGCAGGTTACAGACTTATCATGCACAATACCCTGGGATAATTTACCCTGCTTATGCGGGCAGCTATCAGTAACTGCAAACACTTCATTATTGCTATTACGAAACACGGCAATATCTACGTCACCGTTTTTAACTACACGTGCACCCAATACTGGAATATCGTCTACTGCGCCTACTTCTATCCAATTTGACATAATTTTTTACCTTCAATATCACTTCGAATGACCGGATTAGCAAAGTGTAATCCGGCATTTTTTATTTTTTAACCAATGACTTTCAGAGGAACGAATTCATGGGCATCAACACCCTTGGTTGAACGCTCCGTCCACGGATCATCCTGCGATTTAGTCACTTCCTGCGAAAATTTGAAGCGCTCAGCAAGTTCTTTACGTTTTGCAGCATCATCTACAATGCTTTCTTTAACATAAGTAAAACCAACGCGTTCAATCCATGGTGCAGTTCGCTCCAGGTAACGCGCTTCTTCACGATAGATCTGACAGAAAGCCGCTGCGTATTCCAGCACTTCTTCTTCTGTTTCAACTTTAGTTAACAGGTCAGTTACCCGAACAGCAATACCACCGTTACCACCAATATGTAATTCATAGCCTGAATCTACGCAGACAACACCAAAGTCTTTGATGGTAGCCTCGGCACAGTTACGTGGGCAACCAGATGCGGCCATCTTAAATTTATGCGGCATCCATGAACCCCAGCTTAATTGCTCAAGCTTAATTCCAATGCCGGTTGAATCCTGTGTTCCAAAACGACACCACTCTTTACCTACACAGGTTTTAACCGTACGTAAAGCTTTACCATATGCATGACCAGAAACCAGGCCTTCATCATTTAAATCTTTCCAGATTAAAGGCAGCTCTTCTTTCTTAACACCGTACAAACCTATACGTTGACCACCGGTTACATGAACCGTATCCAGATCAAATTTCTCTGCAACATTGGCTATTGCACGTAATTCTTTAGGCGTGGTCATACCACCCCACATACGTGGAATAACTGAATACGTTCCGTCTTTCTGTATATTTGCGTGGGCACGTTCATTTATAAAACGTGACTGGTAATCATCTTTCGATTCTTCAGGCCAGGTGCTAATTACATAGTAATTAACTGACATACGACAAGCCGCACAGCCATCGTCATTTTTCCAGTTAAGCTTTTTATAAACATCGCTTATTGAGGTTAATTTCTGCTTACGAATTTGTTCACGAACATAATCGTGCGTGTGATCAGTGCAGGCACAAATTGGCTTGGCCTCAGGTGCGGCATAATCACCACCCAGAGTTGATTCCAGTATTTGTTCAACCAGGCCAGTACAAGAACCACATGATGACGAAGCCTTAGTGTGGGCACGCACTTCTTCTAAAGTGAATAAACCTTTAACAGTGATAGCTTTTACAACATCACCTTTGCTAACACCGTTACAACCACAGATCTCCGCATCATCAGACATGTTAGCAACAACATTACCACCGTGACCTGAATCACCGAGGTGTCCCTGACCAAACATTAATGCATCACGAATATCAGAAATATTAGTGCCTTCACGCATTAACTGGAAATACCATGCACCGTCAATCGTATCGCCATATAAAACGGCACCTAAGATTTTTTCATCTTTAATTACAATCTTTTTATAAACACCACGGCTCGCATCGCGCACCACAATATCTTCTGTAGTTTCATCACCCATGAAATCACCGGCGGAGAATAAATCAATACCGGTTACTTTTAATTTAGTTGAAGTAATGGTGCCTTCGTAAATGCCGATACCATATTCAGCAAGATGATTAGCACACACTTTTGCCATTTCAAAAAGCGGTGCCACCAACCCGTAAACCATGCCACGGTGTTCTATACACTCACCAATAGCATAAATTTTTGGATCGTAAGTCTGTAATGTATCGTTAACAACAATACCGCGTTCACAATGTAAGCCAATTTTTTTAGCCAGTTCGATATTCGGGCGAATACCCACCGCCATGACAATTAAATCTGTTTCAATTTCAGAGCCATCGGCAAAAACAATTTTTTCAACTTTGCCGTCACCTAAAATTTCAGTGGTTGAAGCTTTCATCTTAAACTTCATGCCCTGCTCTTCTAATGAGTGCTTTAACATCTCACCGGAAATATCATCCATCTGGCGTTCCATTAACCAGTCCATTAAATGAATAACGGTTACATCCATACCCTGTTTAATTAAACCATTGGCTGCTTCCAGACCTAAAAGACCGCCACCAATTACCACGGCTCTTTTTTTAGATTTAGACGTTTCGATCATCGTGTCCACATCTTTAATATCGCGGAAACCGATTACACCGGGAAGGTCATGGCCTGGAACGGGAATGATAAACGGATCAGAACCGGTTGAAATTAAAAGACGATCATAATCAATTGTTGTTCCGTCATCCGCTGTTACCGTGCAAGCTTTTCTGTTAACGTCGGTAACCTTCACACCTTTATGTAAGGTAATATTGTTATCTTCATACCACTGATCATCATTCAACATGATCTCATCAATCGTTTTTTCGCCACATAACACGGGAGATAAAAGGATACGGTTATAGTTACCGTAGGGTTCCGCACCAAATACAGTGATATCATATTTGTCTGGTGCAATTTCCAGTAGTTCTTCAACGGTACGCATACCTGCCATACCGTTACCAATAACGACTAGTTTTTCTTTCATGTGGTTGACTCCATTGATGGGGCAATTATTACAATTAATTTTTATATAGCATAATACGTGCCAAAACTAAATCAAACACTATAAGAGTTTGTTTTTAAAAGAATTTAGTAATGAAAATCAGTTCAAAATAACAAATAAATTCCACTCTTTCTGCACCGCTATGGTGCACTGCACTTATTTATAGCATTTAATTAAATTCTTATATAGATTAGGAGTTGAAATTATAGACTCTATATTTACCCAACACCTGGACAATAAACACCTGCTGCACCAAAATTAACCATAAGCTCGCAACAATTCAGTTAATCCTTGTTTTCTGCACTTATAATGTGCACATCACAACCATTTTCTTATAACTAATTTCATATCTCATTGTTTATATTAAATAAATTTAAACTGGTATCAATATTGCTCATTCAGCATTAAATTAAAACTTCATGGATAACACGTAGATGAACACTTCAAACAGTATCAAGATATTTTCATTTAGTGGGAATACACGCATATTGCACCTTTCCTGGATTGCATTCTTTATTACGTTTGTAATCTGGTTTAACCATGCCCCATTATTAGCAGCCATGCGTGAAACCATGGGCCTGAGTGACCAACAGATAAAAACATTATTAATATTGAATGTGGCCCTGACAATTCCAGCTCGAATTATCATCGGCATGCTGGTCGATAGTTTTGGCCCAAAACGCATTTACTCATTCTTACTAATGGTCTCCGCCCTGCTCTGTTTTGGCTTTGCGGCTGCGAAAGATTTTGAACAATTAGCACTTATGCGATTCTTGCTGGGATTTTCTGGTGCTGGTTTTGTGATTGGTATTCGTATGATTTCTGAATGGTATCCGGCGCGTCAGGCGGGTATCGCCCAGGGCATATATGGCGGATGGGGTAACTTTGGCTCCGCTGGTGCCGCTATTAGCTTACCAACCATTGCCCTGTTATTTGGTGGTGATGATGGCTGGCGTTATGCCGTAGCCAGCACCGGTGTTCTGGCATTTATTTATGCATTTGTTTACTACTTCAACACCCATGACACCCCCAAAGGCTCAACCTACTTCAAACCTAAGAAAAGCGGTGCACTGGAAATCTCCAGCAAAGCAGATTTTGTTCTATACCTGATTATGAATGCACCTATGTATGCAGCGCTCGGTGTTCTTGCATGGAAATTAAGCCCGGCCAATATTGGTATGTTAGAAGCCGGTGTTACTAATACGATTTATGCTGTACTTGCTAGTATCTATTTTTTCCAGGCTTTCCGTATGTATCAGGTAAATGCGCATGTATTTAAAACCGAAGTGCCTGAGATTGAGCGCTACCAGTTTAGCCAGGTTGCGGTTCTAAACCTGGCCTACATGGTCACTTTTGGATCTGAACTGGCCATTATTTCAATGTTACCTCTGTTCTTTATGGATACATTCCAGTTATCCCCCGCCGGTGCTGGCCTGGTGGCATCAATCTTTGCCGGTTTAAATTTAATTATGCGCCCGGCTGGTGGCTGGTTTTCAGATAAGTTTGGGCGTAAACGCACCCTGGTCATTATCATGTTTGGCCTGATTATTGGTTACAGCATGATGAGCCAGATTAATGCAAGCTGGTCATTAATTGCGGCCATTGCGGTAACCATCTTCTGTTCTTTATTTGTTAATGCGGGTAATGGTGCAGTATTTGCTGTTGTGCCATTAATCAAGCGTCGCCTGACCGGGCAAATAGCAGGCATGACCGGTGCCTATGGCAATGTCGGCGGTGTTACCTTTTTAACGGTACTATCATTTGTATCTCCTGAAATATTCTTTTTAGTTATTGGCGGCGCAGCGGCATTCGTTTTCCTTGCGACGGTATTAATACTTAAGGAACCCTCAGGCAAGATGACTGAAGTATTACCGGATGGTACGGTTCAGGTTATTGAGACTTAATAAATATCCACTGTTTTGGGACTTCTCCATCGGGGATAGACCGCCGCTTTTTGGCGCTCTGTCCCCTTATTGATTCCACAGAAGTTGTTCAGAGTAGGTTTATTACTCTGCCCATCTGATCGGAATCACCACAGGGGTCAGAGCCGTAAAAAGCCGGATCTGACCCCGAGTAAATCAACCTGAATAAATAGTAAAAACTTAGTAGTATGTAAAATTTACGAGACAAAAAATAACAATATGAGCAGCCAATTAAAAATCAATGTTGCACAAAGCTCAGATGCAGGCATTAAAGAACTTAACGAAGACTCTTATGGCATTGTCACCCCTGAAGGGCAGTTACTCGACAACAAGGGCATCACCGCAATTATTGCAGATGGTATGGGGAGCTGCGCATTCCCCAAAGAAGCGTCCGAGTATGTTGTTAAGGGTTTCTTCAGCGATTACTACAGCACACCCGAAAGCTGGACTGTTAAAACTTCTGGCGCAAAAGTTCTCACCGCCTTAAACAGCTGGTTGTATGGCAAGAGTACCGATGAACACGCTAAAGCTTATGTCTCAACTTTTTCAACATTAATCATTAAATCAACGACTGCGCATATTTTACATATTGGTGATAGCAGAATTTATCGCTTGCGTGATGGCAATATCGAGCAACTCACAACTGATCACCGCATCTGGATTTCAAAAGAAAAAAATTATCTTAGCCGTGCAATGGGTGTTGATCTACACCTTGATATCGATTACAAAACGGTTGATCTTGAAGTCGATGATGTTTTTGTAATGACAACCGATGGTATTCACGATTACCTGTCAGACAATCAAATAAAAGAAACTATCAGCCAGTCTGCTAATTTAAATGTCCTCGCTGATCAACTAATCAGCTCAGCGTTATCGCAGGGTAGCCATGACAATGTAACCTGCCAGATTATTCATATAGAAGACCTGCCCAGCCAGCAGGCAAACGAAGTTATTAATGACCTTGTTCGACTCCCCTTCCCTCCAGATTTATCTGCAGGAATGATCATTGATGGTTACAAAATAATTCGAGAGTTTCATGCCAGCTCAACTTCACAGTTATATCTTGTTGAAGATACTGAAACCTCTCAAACCATGTTAATGAAAACACCATCAGTAAACTATGACGATGACCCTTCATATATCGATCGGTTTCATATGGAAGAATGGGCTGGTAAACGCGTTTACAATCCAAATGTCATGGTGACATATGAACAAAAACGAAAACGCAGTTGTCAGTATTTTTTAATTGAATATATAGAGGGTATTACCTTAGCTGAATGGATAACTAAGAACCCTAATCCAGAAATAAAACAAGTCACAAAAATTATTGACCAACTCATTCATGGCCTTCGTGGTTTACATCGGCTCGAAATGTTACATCGCGATTTAAAACCCGACAACATCATGATTAAAGAAGACGGTAGTGTAAAAATCATCGATCTGGGAGCCGTCAAAGTTGCGGGCATTCAGGAAATAGCCACACCAGTTGAAAGATTAGAATTACTCGGCACTAAAAATTACACCGCACCTGAGTACCTCATGGGAGTTGCAGGCTCCAATAAATCTGACCTGTTTTCATTGGGTGTTATAGCCTATGAAATACTCACCGGTAAACTACCCTATGGTGATCAATCGGATAAAAATATCGACTGGCGAACTATGAGCAAAATAAAGTACACCTCAGCTTTAAAACATAACCCGATGATCCCACTCTGGCTAGACGGTGCTATTGAAAAAGCCGTGCGCATAGACCACAGACTACGCTATGACAGTTTCTCAGAGTTTTATCATGATCTGACCCACCCAAACGAATCATTCATGAAAAGCAGCCTGCCCTTAGTTGAAAAAGACCCACTCATATTCTGGAAAACCATTAGTACTTTCTTATTTATAAGTAATCTAATACTGATTTATTTATTAGTTTAAAAATATAGCGAAAAATTTAAAGCACTCATATTTTATATGTATTAATATAGAGCTAACTTCATGTTAGCAGTGTTTAATGTGCCCCAAGAAAACAGAACCATTTCTAGCGTAGTTGATTTTAGAAAGGAACTAAAGGACAGAGAATCTGAAATTGAACTACTTCAAGATACTTTTCGACTAATAGCCAGTGAGCTTAATCTCGAAAGAGTATTTAATACCATTGCTAAACGTGCCATTCATCTGGTTCAAGCTGAAACACTACTAATCCCCATACTTGATAACAACCAGGAAACCTACACCTACCGTGCCGGTGCTGGTAAAAATATTGATGAAATAATTGGTGAGTCATTACCTCTTGATTTTGGTGTTTGTGGCTGGGTATGGAAAAATAAAAAAGCCTGGTGGCGTGGCATGCTTAATGAATTAAACGAACAGGAGCGCAACCAATGGGAAAAAGAAGCGGGCACATTAATACTTGTACCACTACAGGGTAAAAATAATTTTCTCGGTGGCATCGCCGCAATAAACAAAAAAAATGGCCTGGAATTCACACGTCGCGACCTCAATCTTCTTAGCATGTTTGCGGGCATTGCATCCATTGCCATAGAAAATGCACTCGCAATAAAAGAGCTTGAGGAAACACAGAACATTCTCATCTCTCATCAACACAGAATTGAAAGATTAAACAAACAATATTCAGAATCAAATAAAAAAATTGAACGGCTATCACTTTATGATCCCCTAACTAGCTTACCAAATCGCGTTCTATTAAGGGACCGTATTGACAGGCAACTTTCATTACCACTCCATAAAAATGATATTATTAGCATATTAATTATAGATATAAATAATTTCAAATCTATTAATGATGCATTAGGCCACGATAAAGGTGACCAAATATTAACCGAGTTTTGTAAGCGTATAAAAAAACACATTAAAGCTAATGAAACACTTGGTCGATTAGGAAGTGATGAGTTTATTTTACTTTTACCCAAATCAAGATTAGATAGAACAATAAAACGTACAAATAAAATACTCAAAGAAATGGAAGCACCCTACAGCATAAATAATAAAGAATATAATGTAGATGCAGGTATCGGTATAAGTATTTACCCTGATCACGGAAACGATAGAAAAACATTATTAAGACACGCAGATATTGCGTTAAATATAGCAAAAGAAAGACATTCAAAATATCATGTTTTTAATGAAGAAGAAGACGAAACTGATGAGAGCCATATAAATCTTTCTGTAAATATAAATCAAGCCCTGAATAAACAGCAATTTGAATTTTATTATCAACCAAAAATTGATATAAAATCAAACACCATAATATCTGCAGAAGCCCTCGCCAGATGGAACCACCCTGAGCAGGGTGTGATTTTACCCATAATATTCATTGATGCTTTAGAGCAGTTTAATTTAATTAACACATTCACCTACAAAGCCATTGAGTCGGCTGTTATAAGCATCAACAAATGGAGTAAAGATGGACATAATATAAAAATTGCTGTTAACATCTCAACTCAAACACTCATGGATCCAGATTTCATTAATCAGGTACAATCAAGAATCACTGATTTTTCCGTTAGTCGACGATTAATATTTGAAATAACCGAAAGCCTTTTTCTTTCTGATGACGATCAAATTTTTGACACACTCACACGCTTAAAATCATTAGGTATTGAATTATCAATTGATGATTTTGGCACGGGATACTCATCACTGAGTCGCTTAAAACGACTGCCTGTGAATGAATTAAAAATAGACCAGTCTTTTATTAAAGACATGATTGAAAATATTGATGACCAGATAATTGTAAAATCAATCATCGACCTGGCCCATAACTTAGGCCTGTCAGTCGTTGCGGAAGGCGTAGAAACTAAAGAAACATTAGATCATCTTGATAAACTTGGCTGTGATATAGCGCAAGGGTTTTTAATAGCCAAACCCATGCCAGCTAATGAGTTTGAAAAATTTCTTAAGAAATATAAACCTTAAACTGTATTAGCTCAGACTCAATCGACAGTCTGGTATTTTAATTCAGACTTAAGCTGGCATTAAAACCAAAAGATAAACGTAAATCTCCCAACAAGTGAACCGGCTTTTTAACTGTATTCTCGACTTACACTAATGACATTCTGCAATTGCTTAATCTTATCCATTACCCGGCCCAGCTGATTCAAATCACAAATTTCAGCTGTAATCGTCATATCAGCCGTTTGTTCGTCTTTATTCGACAGGGTATTCACACCTATTACATCAACTTTTTCATCAGTTAGTACTTTACTCACATCACTTAACAAGCCCTGTCGATCAAAAGCTTCGATATGAATAGAAACCGAATATGTTTTATCAAGATTATCACCCCAGTCAGCTTCTATAAGTCGATCACGCTTGTTCTCTTCAAGATTAATAATATTAGTGCAGTCTTTACGGTGCACCGCCACACCTTTACCTCGGGTAATAAAACCTACAATTTGATCACCTGGAACAGGTTTACAGCAATTTGATATCGTAGTTAATAAATTAGCAACTCCACGAATTCGAACCTCATCTCCACTGTGTGGTTTTTTCGAAACCTTTGTTTTAATCGCGGTCAAAGGTATACTTTTATTTTTATCTAGAAACACCTCATGTAATGCATTTGCTAACTGACCCGGTGTGATATCACCCCGCCCAATTGAGGCAAAAAAATCATCCTGCGATGTTTGTTGATAATGGTCTAATACTTTTTTTATCGAAGCCTTCAGCAAGCCCAAACGATTTAATTCACGGTCATAACAAACCTTTCCATCAATTTTATTGAGTTCATAATCCTGATGTTTAAACCAGCTTTTTACTTTTGCACGGGCGCGTTTAGTTTTTAGATAACCCAAATTGGGATTCATCCAGTCACGGCTAGGGGCGGCTTTGTTACTGGTTAATATATCAACCTGCTCACCATTTTTTAACTCATAGGTTAACTGAACAATACGCCCATTAACTTTTGCCCCACGACACCGATGTCCAATTTCCGTGTGCACTATATATGCAAAATCTAATGGTGTAGCACCCTGAGGTAAATCAAGGACTTTACCCTTAGGTGTTAAAATAAAAACGCGATCAGGAAATAATTCTGTATGAAAACTATCAATCAGTTCTTCATCTTTTGTTTCATTGGGATCGAGTAGTTTTCTTAAAGATGCAATGCCTTTCTCCAGACTATCATCACTGCCACTCCCCTCTTTATAGCGCCAATGTGCTGCAACCCCATATTCAGCAAACTCATGCATTTCATGGGTTCGAATCTGTATTTCCAGGGGTTTTCCATCTGGGCCAAAAACAGCTGTATGTAATGATCGATAGCCATTCTCTTTAGGGTTTGCGATGTAATCATCAAACTCCTGGGCAATATGATGCCAACGACCATGCACTAAACCCAATACAGCATAACAATCAGCTATTTTTTCAACGGTTATTCTTACAGCACGAACATCAAACAGCTCTGTAAACTCTTTATGTTTGGCTGTCATTTTTTTCCAGATGCTATAAATATGTTTAGGGCGCCCATATATCTCTGCCTTAACACCATTCGCATCAAGCATAGCCCTGATATTTATAACCGCATCTTTAATATAGGTTTCACGCTCATCTCTTTTTTCTTCGAGGAGTTTTGCGATTCGCTTATAGGTAAACGGCTCAAGAAAACGAAATGAAAGATCTTCCATTTCCCATTTGAGCTGTCCAAGACCTAAACGATTTGCAAGTGGAGTGAAGATATCCAGTGTTTCCTTGGCAATGAGCTGGCGCTGTGGTGTATCATCTCCCGCCATCATTCTTAGTCGCTGAACACGGTAAGCAATTTTTATTAACATGACACGAACATCGTCTACCATTGATAATAATAATCGCCTCAGACGCTCTATTTGTTGCGGTGAATTATTATCGATATTTTCAATATGAAAATCATGTAACCAACGAACTTTTTTAACCAGATGATAAACCTCTTCACCATAATTCTTAGTGATGGTTTCAATAAATTCAGTTTGATTTAAACGAAAGTCACCAAGCAAGGTAACCAATAAGGTAGTTTTATCTACACTTAATTCCGCAAGAATTAATGCGACTTCAAGACCGCTGGGTAAGTGTTGATCACTAGGAGGCAAATCCCATATAAGTTTACAGGCACGTGTTAATTGCTCATCACTTCCGCTATAAGCTGTTAACTTTTGCAAATACTCATCAAATGTATATTGATGAGTAATATCCGCTCTGACCTTGGTTGTTAGCATGGGTAGTTTATATGGATTACTTAAATATGTGATTTTATGTAGAACACAAGAGTATCACAGTCACCTGAATGGCATTTAAAATATAATTTAAAGCATCATATTTAATCGAAAAAAGTAAATGATTTAAATTAATAAAGCTTTACAATTATTGACAACTTTCACAACGCCCATAAATAATTAAACTATGTTCTGTAATTGAAAAATTATTCTCTTTAGCAATTTTATTCTGGTGCAGCTCTATAACATCATCCAGAAACTCAACCACTTTACCACAACTAATACATACAAGATGGTCATGATGCTCACCCTGATTCAGCTCAAACACCGCCTGACCACCCTCAAAGTGGTGTCGTGTAACCAGACCCGCGCCTTCAAATTGTGTTAAAACACGGTAAACCGTTGCCAGGCCAATCTCTTCATCTTGCTTAAGCAAAGCCTTATAAATGTCCTCAGCACTTTGATGGCGTAACTGCCCCGACTCCAGTAATTCCAGTATTTTCATTCGCGGCAAAGTAACTTTAAGGCCGGCTTTTTTTAAATCAGAGGTTTCCAAATCAAACTCCTGCTGTTTTTTGGGGGGGATTTAGTTTAAGATTCGAGGCCCTTATTATACGCGAATCTAGATACGTATCATTAATATATGCAAAAGAATCTCATTATTATTAGCATCTTTACTGCCATCCTCTTTTTAAACGGTTGTGAGCCACATCGCATTGATATTCAGCAAGGTAACAAGGTTACACCTGAGAACTTTGCCAAACTCAAGCTTGGCATGAGCCGTAATCAGGTCATTTTTGTACTGGGTTCTCCCCTGCTGAAAGACCCGTTTCATGAGGGTCGCTGGGATTATATTTTTTATCTGAAGCCAGGCAATAAAGACATAAAACAATCACGTCTAACCCTGTATTTTGATGGTGACACCCTGGCACGCATTGATGACAGCAGCTACAAGCCTGATGCCCATGGGGATAAGATGGAAATTGAAAACCTTGATGAAAATGACCTGCCACCCAGTTTGGGGCATCCTGCTCAGTAGTTTGCTAAAAAGCGAAAAGCATTTTGTCCGCAAATAAACGCTAAATCACGCAAATAGAAGCAAAAGCATTAATAAAGTGTTGTACGCCGTAGGCGTACAAACATAACAATTTGCGTGTTTTGCGTTTATTTGCGGAAAATGCTTTTCGCTTTTAATATTAGAAGCTACGCTTCCCCGCCTCCTTTCTTCATTTTCTTACCATCAGCTTCACGTTTCCGACGAACTTCTTTAGGATCAGCAATGAGTGGACGATATATTTCAACTCGGTCACCGGCCTTTAATTCGGCTGTTTTTTTACCCAGTTTTCCGAAAACACCTATTTTATTGAGGTTAAGATCAATCTCCGGAAACATCTTCAAAATACCCGATTGCTGAACGGCCTGTTCAAGCGTCGTTCCCTGATTAACCATGAGATCTAATATCTGCTGTTTATCTTCACGGGCATAGGCAACCTCAACCTTAAATTGCGTTACCTGATCTAGTGTTTCAGATTCGCTCACCATACACCTCGACTGCTCGTTTACTGAATGCATCCACCATAGAGTTTGCGATCTGGTTAAAAACAGGCCCCACAGCCAGCGCTATCAACTTGCTTTCAAACTCGAACTCTAAATCCAGTGAAATTTTGCTGGCACTATTATCTTTTAAGGCATCAAACCGCCAAAAACCCTGTAACTGCTTGAAAGGCCCTTTAACAAGACGCATTTCTATCATCTTATTTTTCTGTAAACGATTAAGCGTAGTAAATGATTTATTAAGCGCACCACGGGCAATTTCAATACTTGCCTGCACTTCATTTTCATCCCTGGTGTAAACCTCTGTTGAACGACACCAGGGCAAAAACTCAGCATAGGCTTCTATGTTATCTACCAATGTATACATTTCTTCAACAGAATATGGCACCAGGGCATTACGGGATATTAATGTCACACTTAAAACCTGTTAATTACAATGTTAGGAAACAGCTTAACCCTAACTTATTTAAAAATTTATCACGCCGATTATATTTAAAAAGACAACCATTACTGCAATGGGAGCTACTATTCGAACGAGTATCAGCCAGAGATTATACCCTGTTTCATGGGTATTTAGCTCTTTCCTGCTGGATTCTTCTTTCATTAACCAGCCCGCAAAAATGGCAATAAACAAGCCCCCTACAGGTAACATAATATTTGCTGTTAAACCATCCAGGGTGTCAAAGAAAGTCTTCTTTTCAAAAATCGTTGCACCAAATAATGTAAGTGACCAGGTTTCACTCTCCCATAAATTAAAAGATAAAACACTCCCTATACCCACTAACCAGGTAGCAAAACCACACCATACAGCTGCGGAAACGCGACTCAAGCCTTTATTTTCAACCAACCATGCGACAGCCGGCTCTATCAATGAAATAGATGAGCTCAAGGCTGCAAATACCAGTAATATAAAAAACAGGGTTCCTATTAATACCCCCGCTTCCATTTGCCCAAAAGCAATCGGTAATGTTTGAAAGATAAGCCCGGGGCCCGCACCTGGAGCCAGGTTATTTGCAAATACGATGGGAAAAATCACCATGCCTGCAAGCAATGCAACCGATGTATCCGCAGCAGCAATCAACATAGTGGCTTTTGATATAGAGGTTTCCTTAGGTAAATAGGAGCCATAAACCATAATGGCCCCCATCCCCAGGCTCAGGGTAAAAAACGCGTGCCCCATTGCAACCAGTATAGACTGGGCATTAAGTTTACTGAAATCAGGTTTAAATAAAAATTCCAGACCTTGTTGAAAATAACCGGTAGACATTGAGTAAAACATCAGAATTATTAACAACACCAATAAACTCGGCATTAAATAGGTAACTGCTCGCTCTATACCATCCCTGACCCCCCTTGAAACGATGACCATGGTAGCCACCATAAAAATGGTATGCCAGGCCAGCAAACTCTCAGCGTTTGAAACAAAGCCGGTAAAAATACTGCTCACACCATCCGCAGTAGCCCCATCAAAAACCCCCGAAGCAGTACGAAAAACATAAGATAAAGCCCAACCGGCGATAACACTGTAATAGGATAAAATTAGAAAGCCCGCAACAACCCCAAGCCAACCCAGCAATGACCAACTTCCAGGGCGTCCCTCTTCTGCCGCTAATGCTGTCATGGTATTTATTGGACTTTGCCGACCACGACGCCCCAGCATAACCTCCGCTATCATAATAGGAATACCAATCGCCGCGATACACACGATATAGACAATAACAAACGCCCCACCACCATTTTCACCGGTGATATATGGAAATTTCCAGATATTACCCAGACCAACCGCAGAGCCCGTAGCCGCAAAAATAAACGCCATACGGCTCGACCATTGGCCATGAATTGAAGTACGGATTTGTTCAGACATGTAAACTCCAGATGATGATTAATTATTATAATAATTTGTATCTTATTGTTTTATATAACATTTATATACATTCGCAAGTACTTTACCACAAGCCCACATAGTAAAAAATGACTAACATCTCGCCTGTAGCAGCTCCCACTCGGGGCATTCGAGAGCCCTTTAGTACCGGAACTAAGTTTAAACGACAATCAACTTTCAATAAACGTTTTCAAAAACCAGCGCGCATTTAAAGTATAATCACGCAACTTTTAACCGACGACTTCATTAAGAATGGCCAACAACAAAAAAACCAAGAAAAAGTCAGGCAGCACCATCGCTTTAAACAAGAAAGCCCGTCATGACTACAGTATTGAAAAAACATATGAAGCCGGGATCGTGCTTGAGGGCTGGGAAGTTAAGAGCATACGTGATGGTCGTGTACAAATGACCGACACCTATGTGATGGTAAAAGGTCATGAAATTTTCTGGCTAGGTGGACAGATTACCGCCCTGCTAACCGCATCAACCCATGTTCACCCTGAGCCAAGCAGACCCAGGAAACTACTTTTGCACCGTTATGAAATCGATAAACTCGCAGGTGCAGTTGATAGAAAGGGGTATACATTAGTACCGTTAAAAATGTACTGGAGCAAAGGCCATGTAAAAATGGAGATTGGCCTGGCTAAAGGCAAGCAATTACATGACAAACGAGCAGATGAAAAAGATCGTGACTGGAATCGAGATAAAGCGCGAATTTTGAAAGGCACTCATCACTAGAGATCTTCAAAGTTAATCTGCAATAAAAGCAGGACATTACAAGTCTGTTGCAACTCTCATTGGAAACAGGAATTAAAGCAGTATTATGAAATTATTATTAAGTGCGTGTTGTCTATGTATCTTTTCGACACCCTGCCTTGCAGAAAATGAACTAACAGCTCAAACAGAAAATATACTAAGTCCAGATAACGAGCCTTACTTTAATTTTGTTTTTGGATTTTCGCCTTTTGATGGTATTTTAGGGCTTGAATACCAGAAGAATAATCATTCTTTTGGTATTGGTCTTCCTGGTCGCTACTCGTACCGCTATTACATTAAACCCTATCAGGATACAAAATTTTGGGGAGTCTATTTAGGAGGCTATAGCTCCGATAATATTAATAAAACACTGGACGGTAATGAATTCACCAAAGTTAAGTACGCCTATGTTGGTGCTGGCCTTGGTTATCGATGGCAATGGCCATCGGGCTGGAATGTAAGTGCAAGCATTGCGCTTGAATATCTAGATAGAGAATATTCAAATCCAGACAATCCTTTAATAGCAACAAGGGAAGGGTTACTACTTCTACCTGGAATAAATGCTGGTTATAAATTTTAACAAATACTTATTACATTAAAACATTAAGCTGTTAACAAATTAGATTTAATTCTTACTAAATATAACCTATACATGAAAAGACAACTTTTAATAGCATTACCTTTACTCGCTTCCTGCACTACAAAATATTACATCCCGCCTGGCTCCGATGTGTCTGCTACGGTATCATTTTCTAACTTATCCGCTGAAATACCTGACATAAGCATCATTGACAATTGTAAGACTTCAAAAATTAATAACAGCTACATTGAGTACAAAAAACCATCAGATGAATCGACTTTCAAAATAAAAATACCTGTAAAAAGAAAGATATCTTTCGAGTATAAATATTTCTGGATATCTGGTGAAAAAACTGAGCCAGTAACAATTGAAAACCAGTATAGAAGTCATATTGAATTAAGGAAAACTAATGTAATTAGTGAATGTACAGAAACGGTCACATTCATACCCGAAGAAAATAAGCATTATGAAGTCTACTTCGGAAAAAACGTTAATAAGTGCATGATAAAAGCTAGCGAAGCATTCTTCTTAAATAGTAATAAGCAGAAACACCTGTTACCTGTCATTATTACTGACAATCAAAAGTGTTGAAACATAACTAATTAACACTTCATAAAAAGGCTTCAAAATTTGAAGCCTTTGTGATGAAATAATAAAACCACGTCCTTAGAGCATGGATTATTACTTAAATACTATTTATCACTGCTTTCCCACTAACCACTAGAGACATGAGTGGTTAGTTAAATCTATTACATCTCAGCAAACACTTTCTCTAATTGATGCGGATGCTCCAGAAAGGCTGCATACATCTGTTGTGAAAAAGCATCGGGTAAAACTTCGCTTTCGCCTTTTGATAATGCTGTGAATGTTGTTTGCGCAACCTGTTGTGGTTTTGGCTTATCCATCTCCCAACCTTCCGTCATTCGTGTATCTATTGGCCCAGGGTAAACGCCAACCACCTGAATTCCATCAGTAGCCAGTTCTGTTCTTAAGCCCTGGGTATATGAATGTATTGCCGCTTTGGTTGCTGAATATGGGCCTAATGAAGGAAAGCTACTAATACCCGCAATAGATGAAACATTAACAATTGCTGCCTGAGTGGACTGCTTCAATAATGGCAATACGGCAAGCGTCACCTGTATTGGGGCAAAGTAATTGGTTTCCATTTCCGTACGCGCTATTTCAAGTACATTATCGGTTGAAAAACAACACGTATTGACGATGCCAGCATTATTTATGAGTAGATCCAGAGAAGTAACTGTGTCTGATAAGGCTTTTATATGCCCAGCATCCGTTACATCCAGTAATACTGGCTCAATCACATCTGGATTTCTCGCTACTAATGATGTCAGGTTATCCAGGTTGCGCGCGGCTGCATAAATCTTTTTCGCCCCCCCATCCAATAACTCTAGTACATAGGCCTCACCGATACCCCGGTTTGCCCCAGTAACCAGGGCCACTTTATCTTTGATCTGAAAATTATCCATATCCGTTCCCGTTTTAAGATGTTTGGGTATTATTATTTAAAAGACCAGCTTTGATAATAGGTTAAATTGTTATAGGATTTATGCATTTAATGAATAAATAGACGGCCGGATAATGCAAAACACTCACCTTTTAGGCTCAATGCAGGTCTTTATTTCTGTTGCCGATAGCGGAAGCTTTTCAGAAAGCGCTCGTAGACTCGGCGTTTCTCAGCCATCAATTTCACGCCAGGTAACTAAACTTGAAGCACACCTCGGGGTTCGCCTGTTACAGCGAACGACTCGTCGACTCAGTCTTACCGAAGCGGGGCAAATTTATTATGAAAAAGCACGGCAGATTTACCATGATGTCTTAGAGGCCGGTCAATCTATAAGTGGTTTTAAAGATACACCATCCGGCCTGTTAAGATTAAGTGTACCTAACATCTGGGCCAATACCACGATTGCGCCTTATATAGGTGAGTTTTTACACAAATATCCCGAAATCAAACTTGAGATAGAAAGCAATGATATCGTGCAGGATATTATTGAAGATCGTTTAGATCTTGTTATACGGGTCGGTACTTTAAAAGATAGCTCGTATATCGCCATTCCACTGGCAAATATTCGACTGGTTCTATGCGCCACTCCAAATTATATTAAGCAACACGGCTTACCTAAAACAGCATCTGATTTACAAAATCACAATTTCATTTTTTATGATAATTACAATCAATTAACGTTTTCAGATAAAACAGGGGAACAGCAGATTAACATCACCGGTTCTGTAAGCACGAATGATGTGTCGGTTATAATTTCCACTGTGCAGCAAGATATTGGTATGTGCGTATTACCCGATTTATTAGTTAACCATTTATTAGAAACAGGTAAGCTGGTTGATGTAATGCCTGAGGCAACATTAAATTTTACTAATCTTCCCATTAAACAGATCTTCGCACTCTATTCTAATCGCAAACATTTACCCGCAAAGGTACGTGCATTTCTTGATTTTTTCCGTGAGAAATTTTAGTACAATTCACATCACTGCTGCCCCGTTAACCACTAGAGACATGAGTTGGGAATACCTGTCTAAGACCGTCACCCGCATGGACGCGGGTGTCGAGCCACCAGGGAGGGTTTCACGGCGTGTCTTATACAGGTATTCCCAGCTCATGTCTCGATCAGAGTGAAATAATCTTTAAACAAACTAGAATATGATTTAAACATAAACTAATTTCTTTTAACGGAGCAGCAATGAGTTCACATATATATTATACGCCGTGATAATATTTGAACACTCTGAATAATTCAGCGGTTAAACACCTGATAACTTAAACTTAAGGCTAAATAAAACATGGAAGATATTCTTAATATTACAAATGGAGATAGTGCGGCAAACATAATGAAAAAGGCGGGTTTACCCGGTGGTTTTCTTCCCTGGCGCGATGTGCTTCATGATGGCCCAGTACCTGAAAATTTATCCTTAAATGAGTTATCCAATGTACGCGCCCGGTTTCTTGCCAGTTTAGGCTGGGGAAATTTATTAACCATAAGCGATGATTTTAAAGAAAGAAACGAGCTACTTGAATCATTTGAAAACTATTCTAAAGTTATACTCTGGTTTGAACATGACCTGTATGACCAGCTACAAATTTTACAAATACTCGACTGGTTTTCAGCAAACCCTTCAAATAAAACCCAATTATTTATAATTTGTACCGAACAATATCTTGGCAGCACTACTGCACAACAAATGAAAGACCTGCTAAAGCATATAACCCCTGTTACAAATGAACACTTATTGCTTGCGAAAAAAGCCTGGGCAGCTTTTAGAGCCCCATCGCCTGAAAGCTGGTTTTCTTTATTATCAGAAGACACATCAAAATTAGAATTTCTTGAAGGCGCGATTCTTAGATTACTTGAAGAATACCCATCTAATAGCAATGGCTTATCACGCACTGCAAATATAGCATTAAGTTTAATAGATGAAGGTGAAACTAATCCTGCAAAACTGTTTGGTCTTTATATAAAAACAGAAGAGCGTGTATTCATGGGTGATGCCAGTTTCTGGGTAATCCTTAATCAGCTATTAGCCACCTCGCCTCCATTAATTCAGTTAAGCTCTGCAAAACAGTTAAGCCTGCCACCTGAAGCCGATCAAAAATTGAGTATTACAACAACGGGAAAAGACGTACTAACAGGCAATAAAAACTGGCTCGATATTATTGATATTGATCACTGGATTGGCGGCGTTAAATTAACGAGTCAAAACTTATGGCTATGGGATAATGAGGCTAGTAAATTAATCCACAGTAATTAAAGCCAGTAATCTCAGGCTCCTGATAACAGGAGCCCTAACTTTTTTCAGAAACTAACATGTTTCCTAGTGCTGGCCAACTTCATAAGAACCCGCTTCAAACCCAAAAGATTTAGCTAAGCGTGTCCATGAATTAATTTGAGTAATAGCCAGGGTCAAGTTTGCAATATCTTCAAGATCAAAATATTCACACAGGTTTTCAAACAGAAACTGCTGCTCAGCCGAGGCTTGCGAAATCAGGGTTACCGATTCAGTCCAGGCAAGAACAGCCCGTTCCTGCTCAGTATAATACGCCGTTTCCCTCCATACCATTACAGAATGAAGGCGTTGTACCGTTTCACCAGCAGCAATAGCTTCCTTGTAGTGCATATCCATACAATAGGCGCACTGGTTAATTTGTGAGACGTAATAGCGAACCAGCTCAAGTAAGCTCTGCTCAAAACCCGCTTTATTAACGGTTTTTTCAACCCCAAGCATACTACTCATCAAATCTTCCGGTATTTGTTCAAAATTTAGTCGTAACATTTCTGTCTCCATAATTAGATTTATATACCCCTATATTGTCTATAATTGCGGATAACTATAGAATACACAGATAAAACCAAACAGCTTTGCAATAATCGCAAAGGACAACTATGCTAAATCTGATTCGTACCTTTATTAAGGTTGTTGAACACGGAAGCTTTTCTAAAGCAGGCGCCGTTTTAAATATGGCCCCCTCATCCATCGCACGAAATATAGATAACCTTGAGCAGCAGCTACAAATAACTTTATTAAAACGCAGTACACGCCAGTTAATACTAACTGAGGAAGGTGATGCATTTTTACAGGGTGCCAACAACCTGTTGTCTGATGCGGATGCATTAATTGCATCGGTAAAAGGAAAAAAAACAAAACCGAGTGGCAACATTAAAATATCGACTTTTGAAAGTTTTAGCCGGCATCATCTCTGTCCCGTGTTAGCGGAGTTTCTTGAAAAACATCCTGAAATCAATATTGAAATAGATATTAATAATAAAATGGTTGATCTCATTTCGGAAGATGTTGATTTGGCAATAAGAATTGGCAAACCTGAAGACTCCTCCTTAAAAGCACGGGTGCTATTCGAAAACCATACTGCTATTTGCGCATCCCCTGCTTATTTAAAAAAATACGGCACACCACAAACACCTGATGAGCTTGAACAACATAACTGCCTGCTACTGGGTCACAACAGACAAAGAATTTACTGGCATTTCAAAAACAAAAAAGAAACAAAAAAAATTGCGGTAAAGGGCAACTTAATATCTAAAGGCGGCTCACCATTACTTGAAGCCGCATTACAGGGTGCAGGTATAGTACAGCTATCAAACTGGATACTGGCGGATGCAATTAAGAAAGGTGACCTGGTAGTGTGTCTTGCTGACTGGAAATCATCATTATTTGAAGAAACCAGTGGTGATGTA
>Ga0316207_10001971_pt1 | contig 22740 bp, 17 predicted proteins | sample 6weekpyrite_MG_FD_204943 | JGI IMG/M metagenome (GOLD analysis project Ga0316207, IMG submission 204943) | Microbial mat bacterial communities from mineral coupon in-situ incubated in ocean water Damariscotta River, Maine, United States -... | ecosystem: Environmental > Aquatic > Marine >...
TCCTTACACTGTAGGCGGGACAGAAGAGGTAAAAAATCTGTTTGATCTGTTTACGGTTACCATAGAAAAACTGAAAGGGGGAGCTGAGTGAACTGGACAGCTGTCGATATGGGAATACTGGGTCCGGCTCTACTCGCTGGTATACTAGTGACGGCTACCCATATACCCTTAGGTAGAAAGGTGCTACAACGTGGCATTATCTTTTTAGACCTGGCCATCGCACAGGTAGCTGGCCTGGGTCTTATTATTGCATATAGTTTCGACTGGAAACCAGACGGTTGGCAAGTACAGGTGATCGCTGTCAGTGCAGCTATTCTTGGGGTATTAATTCTGAATTTCACAGAACAACGTTGGCCGAAAATTCAGGAAGCACTGATAGGCTCCCTTTTTGTTCTGGCGTCCAGTGGCAGTATTTTGTTATTGTCAACAAACCCGCAGGGAGGAGAACATTTAAAAGAGTTATTGGTTGGTCAGATTCTGTGGGTTAGTTATGATCAAATTATTCCGGTGGCATTTTTATATACCCTGATTCTGGGGTTATGGTTCGGCTTTTTCCGTCGAGCATCTTCACTGCATTTTTATTTATTATTTGCTTTAACTATTACCGCGTCCGTACAACTGGTTGGGGTTTATCTGGTGTTTGCCACTTTAATTCTTCCCGCACTGGCAATCAGGCATGTTGCAAAGTTTTCACTGGGCTATGGTTATTTTATTGGTTTTGTGGGGTATATGCTGGGCTTAATTCTGTCAGCTGTTCTGGATTTACCGGCGGGTGCCATTATTGTATATGCAATGGCATTTTCTGCACTTATAGTCGGCATGCTTTTAAGGAATAAAGTATAAATTGTATTAATTTTCATGCTGATGTGTATTTAGAAGCTTAGACTCTAGTTGCTAACGAGACAGCAGTGTGAATTACCCAAAGTCTTGCCCTGGATTTGTTTATTAAAACACAAACAAAGGGGGCTTATCAATTAAGATCAATAGAAGATCTGCAAACGTCTAATGTTAGTTTTTTTAATATATATTTCACTAAAAAACAGGTAAATTCATTATTGAATCAAGTATAAAAAGTTATCTACCTTATGAAATTGAACATCAGATAAGTAGAAAAGATGGTTCAATACATTATGTGCGACAGGTTGGGGGTATCCAGCGTAATCCGTCAGACCTGTCACAATTATTCGTCGGTACTATTCTCGATATAAGTGCAATAAAACAGAGTGAAATTTTTGAACGTGATCGATTAGCAAGAATTGAACTCTGCCAGGAAGCACTACTGGAGTGGTCACGTGTAGATTATGAAAAACCCGGAGAAAGCTATTTCATTATTGCTTGAGATTAGTGCTCTGGATATAGAAATTGCAGTTGATGACTTTGGTACAGGATACTCATCCCTCACTTACCTGAAATGTCTATCCGTTGATAAATTAAAAATTGATCAGGCCTTTGTAAGTGATATTCCTCATGATGAAGAGGATGTGGCGATAGTTCGAGCCATCATTGCTCTTTCTAACAGCCTGAGGTTGAGTGTTATAGCAGAGGGTGTAGAAAAGCAGCAACAGGTCGATTTTCTGTTAGCTGAAGGCTGTTTTCAGATTCAGGGCTTCTTGCTCGCTAAACCCATGAGCAGTTTTGATATTGAAGCACTATTAAGAGATAGTCATTGATTAACTGATCTTTAGAATTAATTGCCAGGAATAAAATATTTCAATAGCCTGGTTAATTTCACAAATATCTAAATAATTGACTAAACTATCAGTAAACCAAATAGGATTAGACGTGCAGGAACTAACACAAGAAGTAAAAAATATAAGGCTATTGATCGTAGATGATGCTCCATCAATGCGAAGCTTGTTATCTGCTATTTTGAAAAGTTTTGGCATTACCCATATATTTGAGGCCTCTGATGGTAAAGAGGCTATGCAATTTATGCAGAAATCGAATATTGATTTAATATTCTGTGACTGGGAGATGCCTAAATTAGATGGTTTACAGTTCTTCGCGGAATTGAAGAAAGATGAACAACTTCAAAACATACCTTTTGTTCTGGTGACCTCAATGGCTGAGTTGGACAAAGTCAAAACTGCAATGCAGGCTGGTGTGAAAGATTATATTGTTAAACCCTTTAAACAGGATACGATATTAAGTAAAATTATTGAGTTATTTAGCGATACTGATATACAAAATTTTTAATCCGTATTAATAACTAGATTCTAAGTTTTAATTAGAAGCAGTGATACGGATGACTTCTTCTATTGTTGTAATACCTTTGAAGGCTTTTTTGAATCCATCGTATCGCATGTCTTTAAAACCGAGTTTATCTGCTTCAAGTTTTAAATCATTGAATGATGCATGATTTAGAATCATGTCGCGCAAATTTGGCGTCAAACGTACAAATTCGTGTATTCCGATGCGCCCCTTATAACCTGTGCCGTTACATTGATCACAGCCTGTTCCCCGGTAGAGTTTGGGTAACTCTACATTTTCATTATCCCAGTAAAAGTATTTCTTTAGACTTTCTATATCGGGTTTATATTCTTCTATGCAATGTTCGCAATTACGTCTTAACAACCGTTGTGCCAGTACACCTAAAATTGCTGGAGCCACTACATAGGCTTCTACACCCATATCAATCAGTCGAGTGATAGCTTGTAATGCATTGTTGGTATGTAATGTACTTAAAACTAAATGACCTGTCAAAGCGGCTTCACTCGCAATTCGCGCTGTTTCTGAATCTCGAATTTCACCCACTAAAATAATATCTGGATCCTGACGTAATGCAGCACGTAATATTGAAGAAAAGGTTCGACCGGATTTATTATCAACCTGAGATTGGGTAATAGAAGGAATTTGATATTCTACCGGGTCTTCAATTGTTAAGATATTAACTTCAGGGTTATTTATCTGGTTCAGTGCGGCATAAAGGGTGGTTGTTTTACCAGAACCGGTTGGCCCAGTCACAAATATAATGCCATTGGGTTCATTGAGTGCCTGTTTGAATTCTTCCTGTACATCTTCAGACATGCTTATTTTATTAATGTCCAGTGGAATACCAGATGCTACGCTTCCGAGTAATCGCATAACGATTTTTTCGCCATGAGTAGCGGGCAAGGTGGAAACCCGGATATCAATGGTGTGTTCACCAACATCTAGTGCAATCTTTCCGTCCTGAGGTGTGCGTCGCTCAGTTATATCCAGTTTGGAAAGCACTTTGTAACGGGCGACCAGGCTGGTACCTAACATCCTGGGAAAATGCATTTTATCAAGCAGTATTCCGTCTTTTCTAAATCGAACAAGATACATATCTTCTTTTGCTTCAATATGAATATCCGAAACCTTGTCTTTAATGGCCAGCATTAATAATGACTGGGAGAGTTCAACTACCGGTTTCAGGTCAACCAGTTGTTGGTCTGTTAAATTTGCGTAGCGATCGAAATCAAAATGACTTGCTATCTCATCTATTTCTTTATTGCGATGATAGTTAATTTGTATAGATGATAAAATTTCATCTGGAAAACTGAATATCGGTTCAATTGATTTACCAAGTAAAGTTTGAATGGTATTAATTCGATTAATATCTAAGGGTTGACTAAAAGCAACAGTTACGGTTGAGCCTATTTGATATACCGGCATTGCCTGAAATTTAAAAGCGATATCATTGGGTAAAATATCGAGTAATTCATCATGGAATAATGTGCTATCAAGATTAAGGTAAGCAACATTCATGGTGTTACCATATATAGGGCCTATTTCATCGCGAGTGACATAACCCGTATTGATAATTTCTTTAGCAAAAACCAGGGCATCCTGTTTACATTCTTTGACTAAACGATTAACAATATAGCCTGGGATATTACCTTTTTCCTGAACTTGCTCAATAATTTGTTCTGTTAAAATCATTCGTGATTACCATCACCGGGATTAGCAAAAAAATTTGCAATATCGTCCTGTGACATAGTTTCACTGTTTTCTTCTTTGGCAGCTTCTTCGAGTTTTCTTACCTCATCCTGTCTGATTTGAACTTCTACGTTTGCAATAAATTCAGTGAGATTATATTTTCCTGATGTAGTACTCGTTAAAGATGGCTTAACATTTTGGTTTAACGCTTCAAGTTTTAGACCGCATTGCCCACAATATAAATTGGATTTTATATTTGAAAATCCGCAGTAGCAACGCACAATATCCAGCTGGGTACCGCAAGTTGCACAAAATGTATAACCCGGAGGGTTCGGATGCTGGCAGCTCATAGAGAACTCTTTATAATAATTTAGTTAATTCTTTGGTAATATCTTCCGCACTGTTTTTTAAGACGAAATATTTGGCACCGAGGCTAGCGCATTTCTTGACGACTTCCATTGTATTTTGTGAGGTTAGCATGGCCACTAATGCACTCGGATCTTCTGCTAGTATTTTAGAGAGTGCTTCAACACCATCCATAACAGGCATATTGATGTCTAGAAGAACAAGATCAGGTTTTTTTGCTTTAAATTTTTCAACTGCCTCAAAACCATTTTCCGCCTCATCAATCACTTCACCACCCAGATTGTTCACGATAGTTTTAATAAGGCTACGTATTGAGCTTTGGTCATCAGCTAGAAGAACGGACTTTTTTTGACTCATTAAACACCTTGATAATCAATTCGTAGAATAGAGTAGAAACAAACAATATTAGGAGTTTAGTCGATAATGAAGAAATTATTTGTTGTGTGTGAATAAATCATCCTAAACTGTTTTTTGGTCCTAAGCCTAATTTTGATAAAGTTTAGAAGTGCATTCTTTTTTAAGCAATATGGATATTCTATGGATTAATCTGCTTTTAGACCTCAGTTTAGAAGCCTGGTATTTACAGGAATTGATTAATGTCAGATTTGGAGACAGTGTTCTGTCAGTTCAATAGAAGTGCATAAGCACATTTATTGTGCAAATTTATAATTAGATAATATTTTCTTAATATTTAGCCTGTATTCTTAAATGCTTTAAAAACAACAGCTTATTGATGTTTTTCAGGATTTTGTGATTGGCACAATCCTTGAGAGGGTTATATAAGTATAAATTGGTATTAATGGGTTAGTACAATGAGGTGCATGTGACTATATCTGGCGTACAAAGACAACCCGTCGTTTTAATTATTCTTGACGGTTTTGGTGTGAATCCGAGTAAACAGAACAATGCTGTGGTTGAAGCACCAACACCGAATCTTGACAAGTATTTTTCCCGTTATTCACATACACTTTTAAACGCATCGGGAACGGCGGTAGGTTTACCCGATGGTCAGATGGGCAACTCAGAAGTCGGGCATTTATCCCTTGGGGCAGGGGAAGTCATTCGCCAGGACATGGTGCGAATTAATGATGCCATTGAGTCAGGTGAATTTTATAATAATCTCGAATTAACCAGAGCTCTGGAAAAAGCCCGGTTTGCTAATCGTCCACTGCATCTACTGGGCCTGGTTTCCGATGGGGGCGTACACAGTCATGTTGAACATTTAATAGCACTAATTAAAGCCTGCAAATTAAAGGGTGTTAAACCTTTGTTACACATGATTACTGATGGTCGTGATACAGCACCCCAGTCTGCACTTAAATACTTATGCAAAGTGGAACAGCATCTAAGTGAAGCCGGTGGCAGTATTGCCAGTATTATTGGCCGCTTTTATGCCATGGATCGGGATCAGCGCTGGGAACGAACCGAGCTGGCCTGGCGCGCATTAATTCTGGGTAAAGGGCAGATGGCAAAATGTGCACTGAGTGGAATAAAATCAGCCTATGCAGCAGGGCATACCGATGAATTTATACGTCCGATTTTACTGCCTGAATTTGAAAAAATGCAACAGGATGATGTGGTTATCAGTTTTAATTTTAGAAAAGATCGTCCACAACAAATTGTTCAAGCAATCAGTAAAGTTGGATTTATCGGTTTTGATCGAGGTAAAGTCGAGTTACCGAAAATAACCTGTATGATGCCCTATAATCGTTCAGATCAGTTACCATTTTTATTTGAATCTGAGCGGCCACAAACTACTCTGGGTGAAATAATAAGCACCCATGGGCTGGCACAGTTTCATTGTGCCGAAACTGAAAAGTATGCACACGTCACACACTTTTTTAATGGTGGGCGAGCAGAGCCTTATAGTGGTGAAGCCCGTCTTTTGATTCCTTCACCTAAAGTTGCAACATATGATTTAAAGCCTCAGATGAGTGCTCATGAAGTTGCAGATGCAGTGATAAAAGCCATGAGCTTTGGTCGTTACGCTTTTATTGTGGTTAACTTTGCTAATGGCGATATGGTCGGTCACACCGCTAAGCGGCATGCGGTACTGGCAGCGGTTAAATCACTGGATGAAGAAGTTGGTAGAGTACTGGATTCGGCAGAAACAGCAGGTTATTCAGTAGTTGTAACTGCTGATCATGGAAACTGTGAGGAAATGGTTGACCCGGCAACGGGCGAACCGCAAACACAACACACAACATATCCTGTTCCCTGCATGATTATGGATAAAGAAAACTGGACCTTATCCTGTAATGGTAGTCTGGCTAATGTTGCACCCACCGTGCTACAACTTATGGGTATCAGGCCACCAGTGAGCATGACTGCAAATTCGTTACTGCTTAAATCATTTAAACGAGAAAAGCAGAGGCCAGGCATTAAGGGGAAACTGGATATGCAAGGGGTTGCTTAATATGTTTGTACAAATTCATTATGTCTCATAAGTCATATTAACAAGTCGATAATTTTACTACTCAATCCTGCATTACTTCACCAAGATACAATCCCAGTGCCATATCGGTGTTAAGGATATGACCAATTAACCAGTGCTCAAGTAATTCAATATCTTCACTTGATAGTGATTTGCCTTGCGTCTGAAATTTCTGTTGCAGTTTTCTGGCACTTTCGATTAATTCCTGATGCTCTGTCTTGTGTTCCAGAATACCCTCGTAAGCATATAATAACATCAATCGCTCCTCGTGCCGGAAGTGCCAGATGGTACAGCTGAGTAGTTCTTCTAATACAGCCTCAATATAATTTGCATCGTCCCCTTTCACTACAGAATGATTGAGGATATTAAAAAGCTCAACAAGCCTGCGGTGATCTTCATCTATTTCATCGATCTGGACACTTAGAGAGTTGTCCCAGCTTAAATCTTTCATAATTTTTCTCCTATGTCGTTGTCTTGATAGATTTATATTTTTCATGAGCCTGGAAAAGTTATTAGAATTACCAGTCTTTACGTAGAGTAAATATAATATTAATTTGTGTTTTAAAACTAACAGCTGCCTAAGGCGGGGGGGCAGATGCTATTCTGATATAAGTAATTATATACCACCGCACTACTAATCCGTTAACTTTACTGTCTTTGGGCAGAATTTTTAGAGAGTGGTGATATTCAATATATAGATACGACTCCCTTTCCACAACTCAGTTTTGTAGATGGTGTTATTACAGAGCTTGATTTTTTGTTTCTGAAGTTGATGTCTGGGGTGTAAATGATCTTGGTCAACCGATTATTATAAGCAAAGTGCTCACAAATATTGATCAGGAAGGCGTATTTAATTTTAGTACCCTGGGTATTACTGCTTTGTCGGAAGGTGGCTATGAAGGTGAATTATTTGTAAATTTAGATGTTAGCTCAATCCTGATTCCTGGGGCGCTGTGGCTGTTTTTTAGTGGGTTGATTGGACTAGCAGGGTTCACTAGACGATAGTTCATACTAAATTAAATTACCTTTTTAAAAAAACACTTTCGAAATTTAAAGAGACGATGACTATCGAGGAGTAATAGTTTTGATATTTGTCACCGCACTTTTTGTGCTATAACCTGGAAATATAGAATTGTTATATTATTTCTCAAATTATTTGTTGTTAATTTCTAGATATTATAAGAGAAATAACGTCCATGTTATTTACTCAATTTCAATTTCTAGATAGAAAAGTAGTAGTTTTTATTTCTATTGAACTTGTAATGTAATAGTTCCTTCATGTATGTTTTGCTGACCGCTAATACGATAAATGTAATTGAAGGTGGCGGTATTTTCCTGCGTCGAGGTATGGTCATTGTAATATAATCCGGTATTTGATCGATACCAAAGTCCATCCGATAATGAAGTATACATATTAACGCTGTTGTTATAATAATAGCCATTAGATACCGATTTAATTTGTTCGTTGGTAGCAAGGCTGATCAGATTTATAATGTCAGCATAGGTTGCATTATTTTTTATAACACTGATTGTACGTTGGTTAATCTGTTGTATTCCATTATTAATACTGCTAACCAGGTAGAGTTCCAGAAAGTCTAATGATTCTATCGAAGTAGGGAAGTATAAACTTACCTGATTATAGTTGAAAATGATTGTACTGGTTTCATTTGCGGTGTTTTGAGAAACAATTATTGAACCGTTAGTTGAGCCATTATTATTATCAAGCTTAATATCATCAATATTGAATGTGCTTGTATCAGGTATTTTATCAAGCTCAAATTGATAGTTAGTATAATAAGTCAAATTATTACCGGTCTGCTTATCGAGTATTTCATTAAGTCGATAAACATAACTCCCAGGAGTTAGTGTTTGTGAGGGTGTAGAAGTTAAGAACGTGTCATTGTAACTTAGTGAAGTCGATAACGGAATGTCAAGGGTGATGGTGCCAACTTGAGTTGTTCCATTTGGAATTAAATCGTCAGTTGATTGATTGCCTTTAATAACCGTAAAGACATCCGTTTTTTCGAGTGATACCGAATTATCTGACAGAACAACAGGTTCTTGATAGAACTGTTTTAAACTGTTATCAAATTCATCAATAAGACTACTGACGACCCGGTTATTATTATACTCTGATATTATTTTTGGTTGAATTACAATGGTTGCTATACCATTAATAACTTCAATATTATCAGTAATGTTATTTTCAAAACCTGAACTATAAATATTCAGTTCTGTATCCGTTGCCCAGTTAAGTTCGATTGAACCGCTACTATAATTATCGCCGGTATCAGAAGTAAAGCCAGGCATCAGTACCGATACACTATTCAAGGCATGATAGTTAAATGTATATTCGTTAGTGTTAGCGTCAAAACTGGTTTCAAGACGACCTTTAAACTGATCACTTGCAATAATTTCCAGGTTTTCTAATATATCGCCAAATTTATTAATTATAGATATTCTTATTTCGACAGGTGAGTATGTTGTTGCACTGTTTAAATAGAGGGTGTCTAATTGTATGGCTTCACTGGCTAATAGCTGAAGATTATTGCCTGAGGAAAAATTATTGTTTTCAGGTGTAAAGTCTGCAATGTCATCTCCGTCTGTGTCAGTTGAAGCAACAAGTATAAAATTAAGATGTTTTGGTAAAGTTATAGTGTAAAGGCTGGCAGCACTATCATAAATAGAAGTTGATCTATAGCTATCAATTGCATTGAAATCATAATTATCAGAGAATGAAGTTGAAACGCTATAACTGAATTCTAATCCCTGGAAGGGTTCACTATCAGATGCATTTAATATTGTATAAGTTTTTTCGATGCCTTCAGAAACCTTAAGATTCCCTAAAGCCTGGGAAGCAACTTGTCCAGTATCAACTGATAGTGTTTTGCCATAGAAGGCACGGTCCATGAAACTACCATCAGTACTTTGTACTAATAAAACTATATCTGTGTTTACTGGTAGGTCCTGGATAGAAAATTCACCCGATACGATTACTGGTTCTCTCCATTCTGTACCGACTTTAATGTTTATGATTGCATCAGTTACAGGATTATCTGTGGCCGCATTAGTCACTGAACCAAATATAGTGATTGGGGTCTTTTGCTCCTGAAAAGTATCATTTCGATCATTTAGTGCTTTGGCAACACTTTGATTACTATTGTCGTCGACTTCTAAGCAGCCGACCAGGGAAAAGCAAATGCTACTTAAAACTAATAATTTTCTATGAAAAAACATGTATATACAGCTCCATTTTGTTGTTTATTGTAAATTAAATGTACTTTAGAAAGGTTTAGCGCCAGGCTACAACTTGGCTAAATCACAAAAAATGTATTTTTAAATTTGGGCGAATTATAACTTGTTTTCGTTTGTAACGAACAAGAAAATACAGACTTAAATTGTGTTAAGTTGATATAAGCTAACTTAATGAAAAATATTGATTTTAATGAATAATAATATCAATTATCCTCAATTAAATCGTAGTAGTGCCTTTGTTTGTAGTGATGGGCGCTGTTCATTGCCTTTATTCACAGCTGATTCTATTACTAGCATGTTAGAAGGATTTGAATGATTTCCTGTTATGGAAATTGAGGGCTAACCCATCGAAATTTTACTTAATTCAGTTCTGTAATCATACTGTCATACTAATACGTCATGATAATTTCTCTTTAATAGGTTTGTAATTTAATCGTAATAAAGGGTTAAGTATGATGTGCTCCTGTGGCAAGGGCATGGATGAAACAATACAGCAACAGGATTTGCAAAAACGATATCAATCATTTTATGACATTCTTGAAAATAAATCGCTTACGCCATTTTATCAACCTGTAGTTGATATGAATCGGCGAAGTATTCACGGTTATGAATCATTAATTAGAGGCCCATCTGATAGTCTATATCACAGTCCAGTTACATTATTTGATATTGCTAACCGAACAGGCAGGTTATTAGAGCTTGATTTGTTGTGCCGTGAAATCGGTATTAGTGGTTTTCAGGAAAAAAAACTGCCAGGCAAATTATTTCTTAATGCTACACCAGAAAGTCTGCTAGAGCCTGGACATCGATCAGGTTTAACACTTGAAATTTTGTTAAAAGCTGGAATTAAACCTCACAACGTTATTATAGAAATGACTGAGCAATACCCCATGGAAAATTTTGATGTGATGCGCAGGGCGGTAGAGCATTACAAATCGATGGGGTTTGAGATCGCAATTGATGATTTAGGGGCCGGATACTCAGGCTTGCGCCGCTGGTCAGAATTTCGACCGGACTATGTAAAAATAGATAAGCATTTTGTACAGGGAATTCATGAAGATCAGGTTAAGCAATCATTTGTACGTTCAATTCATGACATAGCACAGGGTTTAGGTTGCAAGGTGATTGCAGAGGGAATAGAAACCCGTGATGAATATCGAACGGTGTTTGGGATGGGAATAGAATTAGGGCAGGGATATTTTTTTGCCCGTCAGAAACGAACACCACCTTACTTTATTTCAAGTGAACTATTTAGTTGCTCTTCACGACAAGAGTGTAGTGCACGTGCAAATCGAGTTTCCGAAAATATTTCCGCATTATTAATTAAGGTGCCGGATATTTCATCTGATACCACCCTGGAAGAATTACACTCACTATTTCTTAGTCGAGATGATTTAACCTCTGTTCCAGTGCTAGATGATAATGAAAAACCTCTTGGGTTAATCAGGCGTAGTCATTTATCAGCAACGCTTTCGACAAAATATGGCCGAGCTTTATATGGGTCAAAAACGGTTATGGACTTTGTTGAGGAAGTACCTGTCATTGCAGACCGGCAGTGGAATATAGAGAAAGTCAGTAAATTAGTTACTGACAATATGCAGTTACATATAGAAGATGATTTCATTATTACTGAAAATGGTAAATATGCAGGTCTAGGTAAAGTTGTTCAGTTATTAAAAATGATTACAGACTTACAAATTAGGAATGCCCGGTATGCAAATCCGTTAACACTTTTACCCGGAAATGTCCCAATATATGAAAAAATTGATGAATTACTAAGTACTAAAAGTAATTTCTGTATTGCATACTGTGACATAGATAATTTCAAACCGTTTAATGATGTGTATGGCTATGCAAAAGGTGATCAAATAATAAAAACCGTTGCAGATATTTTGCTACAACATACTGATCGTGAGTATGATTTTGTAGGGCATGTAGGTGGTGATGATTTTATAGTAATTTTCACAAGTGAAAACTGGAAAAAATCGTGTCAATCTATATTAAAAAGTTTTGAAAAAATTATTCCGGATAGTTATAGCGAGACAGATAAATCTAATAACGGTATATGGTCGAAAACACGTAGTGGCGAGGATAGTTTTTATCCCGTGATGAGTTTATCGATTGGTGTGTTAGCGCCGGATTCTTCGTTGTATTTTTCATATGGTGATATTGCAGAACTCGCGACACAGGCTAAACGTAGTGCAAAAAATATTCCAGGAAATAGTTTATTTATTAAACGTCGTGGTACAGCAGATGCTTTACCACTAAGTGCTAATGTGGTTGATAAGTTTTTTTAGTCTGCCAATGTATGATTCTTGTGAGTTTTCAAGGGAGATCTATGCTGAGCTACGCAGGATTTATTTTTATTATAAGGCATTTTTTATTCAAAAAAAAAGCACATTGACTTATGCGTTAATTGTTCTACATTTAGAAAGTCTCTTGTTTTTTTAGGGTTAAAGCTATGAAGCTTTCAATTCAGAATAAATTATTTATGGGGTTTGGAATAATATTAGTAATTGTTACACTGGTTTCTATTAATAATTTTGTCAAACTGGTTAATGTTAACGGGGTTGAGCATCAACTTATTGAGTTACGCTTGCCTACGGTATTGGCTGGTATGCAGCTTACCGATGGCATCCATCTCTCACTTGCTGGCTTACGTGGTTATATGATTCTGGGCAAAGACCCTGTAAAAGGTAAAAAATTTAAAGCTGAGCGGCAGCGTGGCTGGAATCAAATTGATCAAGCTGTAGCGCAAATGGATGGCTTTTCCAGGAACTGGACCGATCCTAAAAATATTGAAATGCTAAATGAGCTGAAACAGCTGATAGAGCAATTTCGTACTGCACAGCAGGAAGTGGAAGATATTTCACATACCCCAAATAATATCCCTGCCTTCAATATGTTATTAGTAGAGGCTGCACCTCGGGCTTCTAAGGTTATTCAAGCGATCACAACACTTATTGATGAAGAAGCTAATATGCCGGCGACCCCACAGCGTAAAAAGTTATTAAAGTTGCTTGCTGATAGCCGTGGGTCTTTTGCACTCGGTTTGGCTAATATACGTGCTTACCTGCTTTCGGGGAATGATGATTTTGTAAATAATTTTCATGCTAAATGGAAAATCAATGAGGCACGTTTTAAACAAATTTCAGGCATGGTTGGCTTATTTGATAACAAACAGAATAATGCATGGTTGAAATATAAAACCATGCGTGCCGAGTTTGCTCCGCTTCCAGCTAAAATGTTTAAGCTACGAGCTGCGAAAGACTGGAATCTTGCCAATCGCTGGTTAGGGACTAAGGCGGCACCCAAGGCCGGGGCTATTATGAAAATTTTAGAGCAAATGCGCGAATCCCAGGATCAACTGGCGACAATGGATAAAGACAGGCTTGAAAGTGAAAAAACATCAATGAAAAGTGTGATGCTGTTGGGTATGTTTGTCGCAATAGGTATCGGCGTATTTATCTCTATTTATATTAGTCGTATGATTACACTGCCTTTGCATGCAGTGGTGTCCCGTGCCAAATCTATTGCTGAAGGCGATTTAACCGGTACTGAAATAGCATTGAAAGGTAATGATGAGCTAACTGAGTTGGCAAAGGCTATTAATAGTATGACAAGCAGTCTAAAGGTTATGGTTGAGCAAATAAGCGCTTCAGTACATCAAATTTCCAGTGCGTCAGAAGAGCTTTCGACGAGTTCTGAAGAGACAAGCCAGAATATTTATGAGCAACAATCACAGACTGATCAGGTTGCCACGGCTATGAATGAAATGAGCACTACGGTACAGGATGTGAGCAAAAATATAACCGGTTCGGCTCAGGCAGCTGAAGAAGCCAACACAGAAACGGGTATTGGCCGAGTGGTTGTAGATGGTACTGTAAATGCTATAAATCAACTTGCCGGTAAGCTTGATGGAGCAACTGATGTTATTCAGCAACTGGAGCAGGATAGTGAAAATATCAACACAGTGCTGGATGTAATTAAAGGCGTGGCCGAACAAACCAATTTGCTGGCTTTGAATGCTGCAATTGAGGCAGCTCGTGCAGGTGAGCAGGGACGTGGTTTTGCCGTAGTGGCCGATGAAGTACGTACTCTGGCTGGGCGTACACAGCAATCGACAGAGGAGATTAATCAGGTGATTGAAAAACTCCAGATTGGTTCGCGAAATGCGGTAGAGGTTATGAAGCAGAGTCGTGAAGAAGCCCAAACTGTGGTTGAACATGCAACTAAAGCGGGTGAGTCACTCTCTATTATATCTACTTCAGTATCCAGTATTAATGATATGAGTACGCAGATTGCTAGTGCAGCGGAGCAGCAAAGTGCTACAGCAGAGGAGATAAATAAAAATATAACAAATATTTCACAATTAGCGATCGAGACGAGTGCAGGTGCACAGCAAACAACGTCCGCCAGTGAAGACTTATCTCAGTTGGCTACAAAGTTACATGGACTGGTCGGAGAGTTCAAAGTTTAATTTTGGGATAGTACTGAGGTATTTGGCAAAGACTTATTTTATAGAATTAAGTCCACGTTCTTAGAATGTGGATTTAAGTTGGGGGAAAATCAAATCTTAAAATTCACATGAGATGATATCTAAGGCCTGACTTGAATGGTAATTGCTTAACTCTATTTTAAAAAGTCATACTGAATTTAAGCTAATATAATTAAGGGATCTGGTGGATCCGCATTGCTTGATCCACTCTACATAACATTTAATTATTATTTGTCAGATGCACCCAGTCTGCTCCAAGTGTACCCTTCAGGCTTTCGATATAGGCTTCACTGGAAACCACTTCTAAGGTGCGTTCAGCTTCAGCTAACAGGTCTTCTAGTTCGCTACGGTTGCCGTTTTCAGTTTCCAGGGCTTCATTCTGTTTGATGTAATCTATATTTAAACGACAGAGCTTTGCATCACGAGCCTGTTTGTTTTTTAACCTGTGTTTATACCAGTTACTTTTTACAAGATAATCAAAAGTGAACATTTCACGTATTTCTGCATCTTCAATTGTTTTGCCCTGATAATTTCCCTCGGCCATTATATGTAATAACGCCTGCAGGGGTGGGCAGGCATCATTGACACTGCCATCTTTTATATAGGCTTTTGCGACCCCCTGTTGTGATTCTACGATATTGTTAATACCATCGACATAGGCTTCCATGTCCTGGGTTTCGGGGCGCAGCATGGCTTCGTCAAATACGATCATCGGGTTGTCGAAAATTTTCCCAAAAAAGGCATGCACAAAATTTTCGGTCATACGATAACCCAGGCGGCTGGCGTGTATTTTTTTACCCTGATACTCAAAATCATCCAGCTTCTCCAGATAACCTTTTTCTATAAGAAAGTTCGCATCACGGTCTTTTACAGATAAGCGACACCAGATCTCGGGTATTAACATACTGATATCATGGTCAACGCGACGTTTGTGTCCAATATAACCTGCTGCGGTTGAGAACCCATCATGCCCACAAAGAATTGAGGTGACCAGCGCATTATTCAAATCAGCGGTTGTTGAAAGTGCATTAAACGGGCCTTTGGTTAGTGCACCTTCAGAGCCAGCACCGGTGGTGGATGGTGATTTACCAGTGAGGCTGCAGATTAAATCCATAAACAGTTCCGGCAATTCCTGATAATGAATCGGGTTGTATACTGCCAGCGCCCGAATTCCTTTTGCCTTATCCTGTGGATTATTACGCCGCCCCTGAAGTACGGCATTGACCGGGAAATGCACCGGGTCCTCAAGAGAAAGCCCCCGTGCTAATCGCGTAGCGGTTCGGGCAAGGTATAGTTCGACTGGATTGGCGAGATCGGGTCGTAATTGTAAATAGCGTACATTGGGTGATGGTTTGCCATTAACCAGCCTGGGTTGCGCTGAGGATACGAAATAACTACCTGCATCAGCATTGGCCGCTTTATTAATAAGTCTGCGCATAGGGGAGGTGAACTCCTCAAAGCCGATAACATCTTCAATTAGTTCACGCGCATTGTCGGGTGTTAGTGGTTCAAAATTAGAAATAAAGTTATTCTCACCTGCAAGATCCATTTCAGCCTGTTTATCCAGGCCACGATTAATGGCTTCATCCGGGCGTTGAAATAGACGTGTTTCGCAATTTGTCACCAGTTTAATGCTTTTATAATCTTTATATTCAGGGTTTAGCCCGTGCACCTGGTGCATCGGTACAACGGTTGAAGCGGTGATATCATCTTCCATTTGTATCTTGCATGCGGCGACAAAGTCCTGGCGTAATTTTAAAATTCGCCAGGTTCCATCAGAGTGCATACCGATGCGAAGATAACTGGCCTCGAGTTTTCTGTTCTTGAACTTGAGTTCATGCCCCGGATTCCCATTAACTTCATCAACTGAAAAATAATCACGCCAGTTATTACCCCATGCGGGTTTGTAAAAGCGTTTAATCATATAAATAATGGCAAGAATATTATTCGGTATTTCTGTCAACCACCGGTTGTATTCATCTGAATACTCAGTGGATGAGGGTGTTAGTAACTTTATTACCGAACCCAGGGTTCTTCGGCTGCTTAAAAGGGCACGATCATCCATTTGCCGTGTGTCACGAAAGCGGTTTGAGTAATCATAATTGAAGATACTTTCTACATGATTAAAATCATCTTCAATGTTACCAATAAATACCGGACCAGCAATCATCAGGTCCTGTATTGATTTTGAAATTTCAGATTTTCCACCACCTGAAACGGTGCTTGGTTTGTGACAGAACGTCCCTTCACCCAGGGTACCTACCAGGTGCCAGCTGGGCGCATGGTGATGTTTGCGCATTTGTACATAAAATCCACTGGGGTAAACATAGGTTTTTTTGGCGGACAGTTTCAAGTGTGTTAGTTCACCCTGGTGCAACCAGCTGAGTTGCATCTCGTGCATATCTATTTTTGTATCTTGCGGAACATAAATAATGTCGGAATATTGTCGGTCAATCGCATAGCCGTCGGCTTTGATATCAATATTTCCAGATAGCTGGGCACAGAGCTTTTCAAAGGTTTGTCCGCTGGCGATATGCACCTGGTCTGGCAGGTAAATTTCACCCAGGTTAAAACGTGGATAGGCCAGTGCACCACCGGCGTGTTCCTCTTCGCAACCGCCAAAAAGATTGGCTGAATAACTGATTTGAGACTTAACTTCTTTTTTACTGTAACCAAAATAATTGTCAGCAATTATTGTAACTATCACACCCTTCATATCACGGCATACTAGCTTGAATGCTTCACCATCATTGTAAAGCTCATCCTCATCTTGCCAGCACATACCATCTTTGCGTTGACGCTCATTTGCCTCATTGAAATGTGGCAGCCCCAGTGATTTTTTGCTGAGTTTAGTGAGGTGGGGGGCCAGAATGATACAGCCACTGTGACCAGTCCAGTGTTGAATATCCAGGGCAGCATCATTTTCAGGTAAAAAAGGATCGCCACCATTTCCAAAAATAGACTCTACAAAATCAAGGTTTGCCACCAGGCTACCAGGAGCAAACATCCTGATTTCCAGTGACTTTTCTGGCAATACACCTTTAACTTCGGGGCGCACCACTGGTCTTAATAATAAAGAAACCCACATATTCACGGGGTTTTTCGAACCGCTGGTAATGGGGAGCTGCATGAGTTCGTCAGGGGGTTGAAGTGCAGCCTGCAAAATATTGGCATAAGTCGCAACCGGTACAGCTCGCTTATCCGCTGGAACAGGTAAGCCACCTTCGGCTATATGAAACACACCCTTAGTTGTTCTACGATCACTTTTGGGGTTATGTAAAACCCCTTGAATCAGACGATATGATGATAATAAAGGTGACTGGTAAGCGTTCGCAGAAAAGGGTAGTGAGATTTCAGTTGCCAGCCCCGGCTGTAGAAGGCTAAAGGTTTCACCGGGTAAATTGATGTGTGTCTCAACACCGTTACGCTGTAAATAATCGTTAAGAAAGCTCTGTATGCGTTGATCAGCAGGGCAACGATAATTTGCCAGTAAACGGCGATGTTGACTGTAGTTTTTTAGCAGGCTATCAGCAACGGAGAGAAAGCTGCGATCTGTATTCATATGGCATTCATGACCAAGTGCCGATAACTGTAAACAGATATGCTGCAGTTTAAGTTGACGCTGATCGATGCCTCTTCTTTCAGGATGCGTGTATTCGTTGATGATATCAGACAAATTTCTTCTCCGAGTGCTTCATGACTGGTGTTCAGAAACTATCAATTTAAAGACTCAAAAACAACTGATTATTTCTTTTAACTCATTAAAAAGAAGAGGTTCTGACTATTAATCCTGTATTTACCTAAGACTTTAATTTAGAGAAACGGAATGCCTAATGTAGTTGACCGACTTAATATCTTGTCTGTAGAGCATGCCGAGGCTATTGTGTGAAGCCAGAAAATCACCCAGACCACGGCGAATGATAAATGAGAATTATCAATTTTATGTCACTGATTAGCTTCTAATGCCTTTAGCTTCTCAGTTTGCCCAAACACTGTAGCGAACTGTTTTAATGTTTTGCCTGTTGAATGGGCTTTTTTACAGTCTTGTTTATATAATATTTTTGCTATATCCCATTCGGCTTTTACGATTGCACCCATCAATGCAGTATGACCTCGTTTATCTTTTAAGCAGGCATTAGCACCATGCCCAAGCAAAATTTCAACTGCATTTTTATGACCGTAATAAGTTGCCATCATTAAGGCGGTATAACTCTGTGAGTTACGTTGGTTGACCGGAAATCCATTATTTAAATATTCGGTTAAAACCTCTGTTGAGCCAATTTTAGCGGCGTCAAAAAAGTAATTGATTAGTGACTGACTGGCCTGTATTGAAATAGAACTCATTAACAATAAAAGGCCAGGAAACAGTTGTTTCATGATATTACTCCAGAATGGAAAATGTATTCTCAAAATTAATAATGCTTAACATTTCTGATTTAAAACAGCATCCCTGCTGCCCTGATAGAGAAATTTTTCAGGAAATCATCTATTTGTAGCAATTTACTGTCAGGCTATTTACGGCTTAAGGTTTTAACCTTGTTCAGGTCACCTTTCACTGCTTTAGTGATTCTGCTGCCAAAGTCTTTATCGGCCTGATAAAAGTAGCTCAGTATAATGTGCATGGTTTCACTGTCTCTTACCTGCCCCAGGTCACCTGCCAGATTACTGATAAGGTTTTTCTTATCCTGCTCGTTGAAACTTCTGTACAACACACCTGCCTGACTAAAATTATTTTCCTTAGTAATTTTTTTCTGCAGGCTCATACCGGCTTGGGCCTTGCTGCTATAACGTGCATTGTCACTTTCAACAAGATTATCCTTTCGGCTTGGCTGGTAGTTAACATCTGAGGTTTGACGCCCCTGGTTTCCTATACCATCCTGGTTCCAGTTATTAACCGCTACTTTAGCCCTGTTAACAGGTAACTGCTGGTGGTTAGCACCCAGGCGATACATTTGAGTATCGGCATAAGAAAATACGCGACCCTGCAATAACCTGTCTTCAGATGGTTCTATGCCAGGTACGATATTTGCGGGTGCAAAGGCTGCCTGTTCTGTTTCCTGGAAAAAGTTTGTTGGCATGCGATTGAGTGTCATCGTACCTACCCTGGTCTCTTTCACGTTTAACCACATTTTGGTTGCATCCAGAGGGTTGTAATCAAGGTTCGCAAACTGGGATGGTTTTAGCACTTTGATATACAGATCCCATTTTGGGTAGTTTCCTGCCGCAATGCTTTCATACATGTCGTTAGTTGCATGACTAAAGTCTTTTGACTGTATTTTTGCAGCCTGTTCAGGTGTCAGGTTTTTAATACCCTGTTGTGTTTTCCAGTGAAATTTCACATAACTTACATCACCCTGATCATTGATCATCTTATAGGCATGTACACCAAAGCCATCGGTTTGACGTAAATTGGCAGGAATACCAAAATCAGAATACAACCAGGTCAGCATGTGTGTTGATTCTGGAACGTGACTGAAGAAATCGAAGAATCGGTTTGGGTCCTGCCTGTTGGTCACCGGTGATGGTTTTAGAGAGTGCACCATATCGGGAAACTTAATCGCGTCACGAATAAAGAACACAGGCAGGTTATTACCCACTAAATCCCAGTTACCCTTGTCTGTGTAAAACTTGGTTGCAAAACCCCGCGGGTCACGTAAAGATTCTGGTGAACCTTTAGAATGGATAACCGTGGAGAATCTGACAAAAACCGGTGTAGTTTTATTTTTGCTAAAAACTGAAGCTTTAGTCAGATCACTAATATCTTTGCTGGCCACAAACTCCCCATACACCCCGGTGCCCCTCGCATGGACAACGCGCTCTGGTATGCGCTCTCGGGCAAATCGCTGAAGTTTCTGTATTAACTGCACATCTTGCAATAATACGCTGCCATATTCACCCGCGGTATAAGAGTTCTGGTTATCACCCACTGGGGCACCATTATCCCGTGTAAGTTGCGGCATACTGGCGTTTGCAGACCCCATTATAATAAATGTGGCACTTGCTAAACTTATTTTTTTCATGCTTGTGTTCATTGCTTTCTACCTCATATCAAAGAATTAAGTAATAGTTGAAACAGCCAGGGGGCTTAATCCCAGTAAGTGCTATTGGTTTCATCTATTGTTTACTATATTATTCATAGGTAAAATTAATAACAAATTGATTGTTCCATTAGAATCTATAGGTTTTATCTATACACGAAGGAAGAGAGATGAATATTCGAGACCTGAAATATGTAATGGCTGTGGCAGATCTAGGCAGCTTTTCACAGGCAGCAGAAAAGTGTTTTGTCAGTCAGCCTACCCTCAGCAGCCAGGTTAAGAAGCTGGAGTCGCAACTGGGTGTTACGCTTTTTGAGCGGACAAATAAGCGGGTTATTCTTACAGCAGTAGGTGAACAGATAGTGGTATCTGCTACTCGAATTATGCGGGAAGTTAAACGCATTAATGACATTGCAGAGTCGTCAGCAGACCCACTTGCAGGCCGATTTCGGCTTGGTGCTTTTCCAACATTGGCAACTTATATTTTCCCAAAACTGGTCACACCCATAAAAGCTCATATGCCAAACATGAAGCTTATTTTAATTGAAGATAAAACCGCAACACTAATTGAAAAACTTATTTCCGGTGAAATAGATGCTGCATTATTAGCACTGCCTGTAATGAATGAGTTTTTTAAATGCGAGAAACTCTTCGATGATTATTTTCGTCTTGCGGTTCAAAGCGATCATGAGCTTGCCAAAACTCAAGAAGTTGAACAATCCGCTTTGTTAAGTAAAAATCTTTTATTGCTAGAAGAGGGACATTGTTTGAGAGATCAGGCTTTAGAAGTGTGTAGTTTAAGCGGTGCAACTGAAGAGCCGGATTTTCGCGCTACCGGGCTTGAAACCTTACGACAGATGGTAAGGGTAGGAACGGGCATTACGCTGATGCCTGAAATTGCTATAACGGGAAATGATAAAGATATTAGTTATATCCCTTTTAAAGAACCGAGACCTGGCAGAACTATTGGACTTGTGTGGCGAAAGTCGCAGGTAAAGACTGGAATAATTGACGAGCTTATTAAAATAATTACAGATAATCAAACGTTGTCATAAGCTTCAGGAAAACAAGTTTTCTCATTAATGCCAAAGCAAAACACTCTGGCATTTGAGCTTTGTAGAAGTTGTAGGCATTTCTCACTGCTGTCCCGTTAACCACTAGAGACAGGTATTCCCAATTCATGTCTCGATCAAAGTGAAATAATCTTTAAACTCGTTTCTTTTAACAGGACAGCAGTGAGAAATTATATTAATCTGAAATTCCCAATGCCTTTGCCACACCTGTGCCATATTCAGAATCGGCTTTACTACAGTTAGCAATGTGACGTTTCTGTACATCTATGTCTGCACCACCAACAGAACGAGCAGTATTATTAAACAGCATCTGCTGTTGTTCTTTACTCATTAACCTGAATAAGTCTCCGGCCTGAGTATAATAGTCATCGTCATCTTCACGGTGATTCCAGTGATCAGCTGATGCATGCAGTTCAAGTGGTGGCTCTCTGGTTTCCGCCTGTTCCTGCCATTCACCCAGGCTGTTTGGTTCATAACCTTTTGTGCTGCCAAAATTTCCATCGACACGCATTGCACCATCACGGTGAAAACTATGATATGGGCAGCGGGGTGTGTTGACGGGGATGTGAGCATGATTTACTCCCAGTCGATAACGCTGTGCATCGGCGTATGAAAATAACCGTCCCTGTAGCATTTTATCGGGTGAGAACCCTATACCTGGTACTACGTTCCCCGGGTTAAAGGCAGATTGCTCAACTTCAGCGTGATAGTTTTCAGGGTTACGGTTAAGCTCCACTACACCCACATCTATTAAAGGATAATCTTTGTGAGACCATATTTTGGTCAGGTCAAAGGGGTGAAAGCGGTAGCTCTGCGCATCGGCTTCTGGCATTACCTGAATTTTAAAATTCCAGCGAGGATTATCGCCATTTTCAATGCTTTCATACAGATCTTTCTGATGACTCTCCCGGTCTTTACCTATCAATTCTTCGGCCTGCTCATCGGTCAGGTTTTCTATGCCCTGTTGAGATTTAAAATGAAACTTCACCCAGTAGCGTTCATTGTTTGCATTAATAAAGCTAAAGGTATGGCTACCAAAGCCGTGCATATGTCGATAGGTACGTGGATTACCTCGATCACTCATTAAAATGGTAATCTGGTGTAAGGCTTCTGGTAATAATGTCCAGAAATCCCAGTTGCTTTGGGCACTACGCATATTGGTGCGTGGGTCACGCT